>Ga0187892_10000337_pt1 | contig 123975 bp, 103 predicted proteins | sample MA1701073metaG_FD_139345 | JGI IMG/M metagenome (GOLD analysis project Ga0187892, IMG submission 139345) | Bio-ooze microbial communities from a basaltic lava cave in the Kipuka Kanohina Cave System on the Island of Hawaii, USA - MA170107-3 metaG ... | reverse complement strand
TGCTCGACGGCCGCCGTGAAACGGTATTCATGGCGCGCATACGTTCCTGCCGCGGACAGCGACCAGTCCCCGGCGATGGCCCAGTCGGCCTCGTACTCGAGGCCGGCGTGGCGCATGCGCCCGCCGCTCAGGTTGAAGCCGGCGGAATCGCGCAGGATCACGTTGCTCTTGTCCATGTGGAAGAGCGCAAAGTCGAGCGATGCGGCCGGCCGCCGCCACCGGAACCCCAGCTCCGCGGCATCGATCTCCTCTGAATCCAGGTCCGCGGCCGACTGCTGGCGCTGGAGCCGGTAAAGTTCGGTCGCCTCCGGCGCGCGGAACCCGCGCGCGAGCGAAAGATAGGCCGTCGCGGAATCGCTCATGCTGAAGACGAGGCCGAGCCGCGGTGCCAGGTTGGTGAATTCGTCGGAGCGATCCGCCGGCCGCGAATAGAGACAGCCGCCGGGACAGGGCACACCGTTCTCGTCGGTGTTGCCGTTAATCATGCGATTGTCGTAGTCGTAGCGCGCATGCTCGAGACGCAGACCCGCCTCGAGAGACCAGCGCGGCGCGAGTGCGCGGCGCCACTCCGCATAGCCCGCGACCACCTGCGAATCCACGTCGTAGTCGTAGTGCCTTCCGACGGGCCGGATCGCGTTCGCCGGCGGCGGGCCGTCGGTCGTCGGACCGTGCTGGTACTGCAGCAGGCTGCTCCGGGCAAGCTCGGCGTCGAAACCGGCGATCAGGTCGCCGCCCGCGAGCGACCGGCCGGTCGCCGTGAACATGAATCCGCCGCTGTCCTGGCCGTTCTTCTCGGTCGGCTGGCCGAGCAGGAAATGCTGGAGGAAATCCATGCGCGAGCTGCGAATGAAGAAGCGCAGCTCGTTACCCGACTCGCCGCGGTATTGCGCAGCGAATCGCAGGCTCGTCGCATCGCGGTAGGCTTCCGGATCCGGGTTCGACTCCGCAAGCTCCGGGTCGCGGTACGCGTCCTGACCGATGATGAAACCTGCCGTTTCCTGGTCGAGGTTCGAACCGGAGAGCCGGAGAGTCAACGCACCGCTTCCCAGCGGCCGCGCCCACACGGCATTCAGCTTCTGTTCCTCGAACCCCGATGCGTCGCGCCAGCCGCCGTCGTCGGTCCCGTGCAGCACGACGCCGACACCACCGCCGTCGGTATCGCTGGAGGCCGCGAGTCCCAGGCGCCGATAGCTGTCGCTGCCGCCCTCGAGCACCGCGCCGAAAAGCGGGATCTCGTCCGGCATCGGCGGTATCACATTGATGATCCCGTGCACGGCGCTCGAGCCGTAGAGGACGCTGCCCGGCCCGCGCAGCACCTCGACGGCCGCAGCCTGCTCGAGGTTCACTTCGAAGAGCTCGTTGACGTTGCAGCTGCCGACGGGCCGGATCGGGATGCCGTCTTCGAGGACGAGCACGGCGCCGCAGCCGCCGGCGCCGGTCAGCACAGGCGAGCGCAGTGCAGTCAGGGACTCCTGTCCGCTGCCGCGCTGGATCATCGTGCCCGCCGCGCGGTTGAGGAGCTCCGCCGAATGCGTCGCGCCGACGAGCTCGACCGCGCCCGCCGAAATGCGCGTCGCACTGCCCGCATAACTCGCGAGCGCGACCGGACTCCGCGTCGCGGTGACGATCACTTCTTCGAGCGCGGACGCGGTCGCCGGCAACACGAAAAGGAAAGCCGCCGCCGCGATCTTCCGGCGTGGGACGGGAGTCGGAAGCATTCGAGTCATTATAGGGCCGCCGACTGCCGCCTCCGGCACCCGTGCTACCATCCCCTCGACCCGATGCGTGCCTCGATGTTCCGTTTTTCGGCTTTTTTTTGCCTATTCACGACGGCGCTGCTCGCCGTTCCGGTTGCTATGGCCGAAAACCCCGAGCCCGCGGGGCGCCCGCGCATCGGCCTCGTGCTCTCCGGCGGAGGATCGCGCGGGCTTGCGCACGTCGGCATCCTGAAGGCGCTCGAGGAGCAGCGCATCCCGGTAGACGCCATCGCGGGCACGAGCATGGGCGCGGTCGTCGGCGGGCTCTATGCCTCCGGCATGACGGCTGACGAAATCGACGCATTCATGCGCGGCATCGACTGGAACATCGCCTTCCGCGACCGTCCCGCGCGCAACACGCTCAACTTCCGCCGCAAGCAGGACGACCGCGAATTCCTCGTGCGCTTTCCGCTCGGCATCCAGAGCGGCAGCTTCCGGGTCCCGCGCGGACTGATCCAGGGCCAGCGGCTCACGCAGACGCTCCGGCTCAAGACCCTGCCGGTCGCCGCCATCGAGGACTTCGACGACCTGCCGACGCAGTTTCGCGCCGTGGCGGCAGATCTCGAAACCGGCGAGCGCGTCGTGCTCGAAAAAGGCGACCTGACGTCCGCGATGCGCGCGAGCATGTCGGCGCCCGGCGTGTTCGCCCCGGTCGAAGTGGAGGGGCGCCTGCTGGTGGACGGCGGGGTCGTCGAGAACCTGCCGGTCGACGTCGCAAAAGCAATGGACGTCGACGTGGTGATCGCGGTGGACGTGGGGTTCCAGCCGGTCGGGCGCAAGGAATTGACCTCGGCGCTCGCAGTATCGAACCAGGCCATCACGATCATGATGCAGCGCGAGACAATCCGTCAGCGCGAGCTCCTGACGGTGAACGACCTCCTGATCGAGCCCGAGCTCGGCAATCTCCAGTCGACGGACTTCGGCGCAGTCGATCGCCTGATCGGACTCGGGCTCGCCGCCACCCGCGCCAGCAGCAATCGCCTTGCGCGATTTTCGATCGACGAGGCTCGATGGGAGGAATACGTCGCCGTGCGCCAGGGCGGCGGCAAGGAGGAGCCCGTCGTGCACTTCGTGCGCGTCGACCAGCGCTCGGAGCGATATTCCGAGCGAATCGAGGCGGAGCTCGGACCCGTCATCGGCCAGCCGCTCGACCCCGAGGAAATGGACGAGCGGCTTTCGCATTTCTACGGCAGCGACAACTTCGAGGCGCTCGACTACCGCCTGGTCCGCGATGGCGTGCTGACCGGGATCGAGGTCAGCGCGCGCCGCAAGAGCTGGGGACCCAACTTCCTGCGATTCGGGCTCGAGCTGCAGGATGACTTCGAAGGCGGTAACAGCTTCAATGCCGGCGTGCGCGCGCAGGTGACCGAGGTCAACCGCTACGGCGCCGAATGGCAGACCGACCTTCAGGTCGGCGCCAACCCGCGCTTCCAGACGGAGTTCTACCAGCCGATCGGCTACACCTCGAACTGGTTCGTCGTGCCGCGGCTGCTCTTCGAGCGCCAGAACCTCGAGATCTTCGAGGGCGACCGCCGGCTCGCGACCTACCGTGTGAGAAATCACGAAGCGGAGTTCGACTTCGGGCGGGAGTTCGGCAGCTGGGGCGAGTTTCGTGCCGGCATCATCGGCGGCGAAGGCAACCGCTATCTCCTGGTCGGCAACCCCGACGACCCGGACCTGCCGCCCCGTACGCCCTTCGATCGCGGAGAGTTCCTCGCGCGATTCAGCGTGGACCTGCTCGACGACGTCTATTTTCCGCGAGAGGGCGAGCTCTTCACGCTGCAGTGGAACGGGCCGCGCGAGGGCCTCGGCGCGGAGGCGGATGCGGACCGATTGTCCTTCGACTGGACGCACGCGCGCTCGCGGGGGCGGAACTCGCTGGTCCTCTCGGCTGCGGGCGGCGCCCATGTCTCGGGGCCGACGGACCAGGTGCAGGATTTCTATACCCTGGGCGGGCTCTTCGACCTCTCGGGGCTCTCGCCGGACGAGATCAGCGGTCCGCATTTCGGCATCGCGCGGGCGATCTACTACCGCCGCATCGGCAGCGAGCAGGAGGGCCTGTTCGACGTGCCGACTTACCTCGGCTTCTCGCTCGAGCTCGGCAATGTCTGGCAGCGGCGCAGCGACGTGAGCACGAGCTCCGCGCTCGTCAACGGCGCCGCCTTCCTGGGATTCGACACGATACTCGGGCCGGTCTACGTCGCCGCGGGCTTCGGCGAAGGCGGCGACAAGACGCTCTACCTGCTGCTCGGCCGCGTGCGCTGACGCGTATCAGCGCGGCGCCAGTTCGGGAATTTTCTCGAAGACGACGGAGGGCTCGTCGCCCCGCCGTGAATAGACGTGGCGGCTTGACATGTCGGCGAACGCATCGTCGCGCTCGCGCTCCGTCGCGAACCAGTGCTCCTTGCGCCAGTCGGCGCCGACGAGCCGCGTGAAGGGATCGCGGGCACGCAATCTCACGCGGATGCCGAAAGGCTTTGCGGCCGGCGGCCGGTAATTGAGGTTGTGCTCGTGTGCGATCGCCATGGGGCAACGATAGCGAAACGCGTGCCCCGGTCCAAGCCGCGCCTAATGGCGCCGATCGCCCGCCCCTTCACGGTCGGCCCACCCAAATAGCCGCCGCGTGATGAAGGTATAGGCAGGCTTTCCCGTCGCCATCCAGACGCGGGTGAACGCCGCCGGCGAATCGAGGATCCGGCGCTCGCGTTCAGTCAGGCGCCCGGGACAATAGCGCCGCTTGTGCTTCAACAGGTGGCGCAGGTCTTCGCGCGCGAGCGCCCGGAAGATCCGCCCGCGGCGCGGCGCCACGAGGGCGAGCTGGAAATCCACGAGCGCAGGCATGCCGGTCGGCGTCACCAGCCAGTTCGGCTCCTTGGCGAGGTCGTTGTGCGCGATCCCCCGGCGGTGCAGGCGGCAGAGCAGGGCGCGCGCCGCGCGGAAGTATTCCGCATTGCCGGGCCGCGCGAGCTGCATTGGCCGGCCCTCGATCCATTCTCGCCGGAGCGACTTGAGATCCGCCGCGAGAAGGCGCGGCGTGCCGCAGAGGCCGTCGAGACGCGCGAGCGCCCGGGCTTCGCGCCGGCAGAGCCGCCGCGCCAGCCATGCCGTCCACCAGCGCGAGCCGCCCGTGTCCCGCAGCACGAACGGGCGCCCGCCTTGCTCGCCGCGCCACACCGTGCCAAACAGATCGGACTTGAGCTCGCGCATGCCGGCCGCATTGTAAGATACGGCCATGGCCAGCAAGCTCCGCAAGACCACGATGCCGACCGCCACCGAAGCGCTGCCGGGCCGGCCGGAGCCGCTGCCTGTCGCCAACAGGCATTTCGTGAATGGCAACCGGCTCGCGCCGCCGTTTTCGGCCGGACTCGAGCTCGCCCTGTTCGGCATGGGCTGCTTCTGGGGCGCAGAGCGGCTCTTCTGGGAGCTGCCGGGCGTCTGGTCGACGTCGGTCGGCTATGCAGGCGGGTTCACGCCGAACCCGACATACCAGGAAGTCTGCACGGGCGCCACGGGCCACACGGAAGTGGTGCGCGTCGTGTTCGACCCGAAGCGGATCCGCTACGCGGAACTCCTGAGGGCATTCTGGGAATCGCATGATCCCACGCAGGGCATGCGCCAGGGCGGCGACGTCGGCACGCAGTATCGGTCCGCGATCTACGCAGTCGACGGGAAGCAGCTCGAGGAAGCCGAGGCATCCAGGTCGGACTATCGGCGCGCACTGGAATCAGCGGGTCACCGGGGCGCCATTACGACGGAAATCCTGCCCGCACCGCAATTCTTCTACGCTGAGGATTATCACCAGCAATACCTGGCGAAGAATCCGGATGGCTATTGCGGGCTCGGCGGAACCGGCGTTTCCTGTCCCGCCGGTTTCGGGACCGCGGCGCAGGCCGCGGGTTAGCTTGACTCAATTCCCGCCCGGCTCGGCGCCCGGCTCGGGATCCGGCAGCGGATAAGTCTTGGCTTCTGTCGCCGGCGCGGCCGCTTCCGCGGCCTTTTCTGCCGTGTCGTCCGCCACGCTCGCGGCTGCGCCGCTCGTGAGTTTTGCCACCTCCGCCAGGAGCGCTGGCGCCGGTGCAGGCGGTGGAGTCTTGCTTGCGAGGATTTGTGCCGCGCTGCTCTCGTTGCCGTAGAACTGTCCGTTTGCCTTCTTGCCGATGAATATGCCGCCGCCCTCGAGCGCGATCCCTATGAAGAGGCCCTGCGACTTCGCGTAGGCATAGATTTCCGAGTCAAAAGCCACGCTGGTCGAGGCCATCGCGGTGCGTCCAACGGGTCCCGCTGCAACCGAGGCGTCCGCCCCGAGCGTCATCTTGCCGTCGGTGATTCCCTCCACGCTTTCGCGTGTCGTCAGTACGAGAACGATGTCAGACACCTGGCCGCCAAATTGCGCTCCGAAGCTTCCACCGCCGGTCTTGACGAAGACTGGATTGCTCCAGCTGCGGTCGGCGTTGCGAACGAGCATTACGCCGTTGCCGAAGCGTGCCCCGAACCAAAGCCCAACCTTGACATTGGCCGGCAGGACGACGATGCCCTCGGCCCGGGACAGCAGCAGGTCCGGGATGCGTTGGTCGGGTATCGCCTGCAGCTCGCGCAGCACGATGAGCGACTGGTCAAGCGTCGCTTCCTCGCGCGTCGCGGCCTCGGCAGGCAGGGAGAGAAGGCTGGTCGCGAGCAGCGCGCCCAGGATCTTGGAAAACAGCTTCATGGCGTCATTCCTGTTGTATGCCTACCCGGACAGACCGCGCGCAGACTGGCAGGTTCCGGGCAAGGCGGGAGTGGGGCTGGTGTATCCGTTGTGCGACGGTCCGCTATTCGTCCACACTGAGGCCGCAATGATGCGCCGTTTTTTCCTCGCGGTCACGCTGCTTCTGGCGCTTACGGGCACCGCGCGCGCCGAGTGGCACGAGCGGGAAGAGGCGATCATGGGCACGCGGATCGCCGTCGAGGTCTGGCACGAGGATGCAGCCGAGGCCGAAGCGTGCATTGCCGCCGTGATCGCCGAGATGCACCGCATCGACGCATTGATGTCGACGTACAAGCCAGAGAGCCAGCTGTCGCGGGTGAATCGCGAGGCGACGTCCGCGCCCGTCAAGGTGGATCCGGAGCTCGCGCGGCTGATTGCCCGCGCCCTGGAATACTCGGAGATGTCCGGCGGCGCCTTCGACATCACCTATGCGAGCGTCGGATACCTGTACGACTATCGCGCCCGCACCCACCCGACCGAGGCAGAGATCGAGGCGGCGCTACCGGCTATCAACTGGCGCCACGTGGTCGTGGACCTCGGCGCGTCCACCGTGCGCTTCCTGCAGCCCGGCGTGCGCATCGACCTCGGCGGAATCGCCAAGGGCCATGCGGTCGACTCCAGCATCGCGATCCTCCGCAAGCGCGGCATCGAGAATGGCACGGTGACCGCGGGCGGTGACAGCCGGATCCTGGGAGACCGGCGCGGTCGACCGTGGATCGTCGGCATCCGGCATCCCGACGACCGCGAGCGCGTGATCGCGCGGATTCCGCTTATGGACGCGGCCGTCTCGACTTCCGGTGACTACGAGCGCTACTTCGACGAGGACGGCGTCCGCTACCACCACATCATCGACCCGAAGACCGGCAAGAGCCCGCACGGCGTGCGCAGCGTCACCGTCATCGCGCCGACCTCGACCCTCGCCGAGGGACTCACGAAAAGCGTCTTCATCATGGGACCGGAGCGCGGGCTCGCCCTGGTCGAGGCGCAGGCCGACGTGGATGCGGTCGTCGTGACCGCGGAAGGGAAGGTGCTCTATTCGAAGGGACTGGCTCCTCCGCAATAGGAGGGATCCTGAAGGGGACGTTCACCTTCAGCGAATTGCCGGTGCAAACTTGCCGCCGACATCACGCTGAAGGTGAACGTCCCCTTCAGCCTTCAGGATCTCAGAACCAGCCCGAGAAGTAGAAGCGGATGACGTCCGCATCGAACTTGTAGAGAGGCTCCGTGCCGGGGGCGAAACCGGTGGTGCTCAGGTCGCGGAAATCGTCGTAATCGAACCGCATGCGGTCGTACCGCAGGTTCAGTGCGGCCTTGCTGAGGAACGCCGCCCAGCCAGGCTTGAACTCGTAAGCGACGCCGAAGCCGAGCGTGTGGCTCTGCATCGAGGCGAGCTCCTTGTCGCGGGCGAGGAAATTCTGGAAGTCCTCGCGCGGGAACAGGTCCGAGTAGAATTCGGCCGCGTTCTGCGTGTAGAAACGGTAGTGGACGTCGAAGGTCCATTCCTCGTCCAGCGGGTGCGTATACGAGACCTCCGCGGTGTGCCCGAGGATGTCCCAGGTATCCGTGTAGAAGCGGTAGTCGGCCTGCATCGCGGCGCGGTAGGGCAGGTACCAGCGGCCGCGCAGCGCAATTGCGTTGCCCGTCCGCGTGCGCGGGTAGCGCTCGGCCTCGTAGGAATAGCTGAGCGCGGCGTCCGGGTCGACGAAGCGCACCTGGCGGTACGGGTTGTTGAGGAATCCCTCCTCGGTGATCGTCTCGTAGGACAGGCCGAGGATCAGGTTCTTGGTCGCGACCTGCGAGATGTTGACGCCATAGATGCGCCGGTCGATCGTGTCGGCAAACGTCAGATCGCCGGTGCGGGTGACGTCGTCCCAGCCGCGCGTGAACGAAAGCGACACGGTCGTCAGGTCGCCGAACATGTCCTGGCTGATCGACAGGCTCGCCGTGTCGGCGTCGTAGTCCTGCTCACTCGAATTGCTGAATGAGGCCGCGTAGGTCACCTTGCCGCGCAGGTACTCGAAGCCGACGCCGTACTGCGTGCGATCCTCCTTGTAGGGGCTCGCCGTCGTGACGACGTCGATCGATGCCGAGGAAACCATGTCGACGTAGTAGCTCGCGTTGACCGCGTACTTCTCGGCGAACTTCTTGCGCACGAGCAGCGACGGCCCGTCGATGGTGATGCCGCCGCCGTCGTAATAGTGATACATAAGGTCCGCGCGGTCGTCCGGCAATACGCCCGCGACCGCCGCGGGCGCGATCACGAAGAACAGGACGATTCGGCGGATCAGTTGCATCCGCAGCCGCCGCCGCTCGCGCCCGAGGCGCCGCGCGAGCCTTCGCGCGAGTCATAAACGTGCAGCATGTAGGACGTCGAGACCGGATCCCGGTCCCAGGCCATGATCGGGTCGGCGATGTTCTCGCGCTCGTAGGGCTTCACCCAGGGCTCGAGGCGCGAGCATCCGCTCGCGGCGACGAGGACCAGCGCCACCGCCGCGAGGCGTGCCGGCTTCACGACTTCTCCCGCAGGATCAGGCGGATCTGCTCGATGTACTTCGCCTCGTCGCCCGGCTTGTAGGCGCGGTGCTGCCAGCGAATCCGGCCCTGGCGGTCCACCAGGAAAGTGGTGGGCATGGCGCTCACGCCGTAGTTGCCGCTGACCTTGTTGTCCGGATCGAACAGGATCGGGAAGCTGACGGGCGTCTTGCCGAGGAAGCGCTCCGCATCGGACTTCTCGCTCTCGACGTTGATGCCGACCATTTCGAAGCCCATGGGCTTGTACTTCCGGTACATCTCGTCGAGCGCCGGGAACTCCTGGCGGCAGGGCCCGCACCAGCTGGCCCAGAAGTTGATCATCACGACCTGGCCCTTCAGCGCCGCGAGCGAAGTCTGCCCGCCCGCGCGATTCGCGAGCGAGAACTGCGGGGCCGGCGGCGAGCCGTCAGTGGCGGCCGCGGGCCATGCGAGCGCGACGAGCGCCGCGAGGAGCGCGGCGAGCGGCAGTCTCTGCATCGTCTTCAAGCAACCTCCTCAGAAGAACGCCGTCAGCGACAGCGAGGCTTCGTAGTTGTGGCTCGTCTTGTTCGCGCCGAGGACGTCGATCTCGTGGATGTGATCGCGCATGTCGAGGTGAACCGCAAGCCAGTCCCTGACCAGTACGCGGGCCCCGGCTCCCGCAGTGAGCGTGAAACGGTCTCCACCGGCGAACCGCGTGGCGCCCGCGCCGAGCGTCAGGTAAACGGCGCTGTTGTAGGCCCGCTTACCGCCGAGGAATATCTCGCCCGGTAGCGCATTCCAGCCGAAACCGAGGCTGTAATAAGTGAATTGCCTCTCACTGTCGGTCAATAGGGGAGCCCCGCCCGACAGCCGCTCGAAGCTGGAGAGGCCCGCGTCGCTGGTGCCCGCGATGGCCTCCGCAAAGAAGTCCTCGCTGAGGTGGTAGGCGATCCGCGCACCGTAGACCGGGTTGACCTCGAAATCCTCGACCGAGAGCGATCCGACGTAAAGGCCGGCTTCCCAGTTCTCGGTGTCGATTTCCGCGGGCTTGACCTCGCGCCGTTCCACCTGGGGATCGATCACGACCGGCGTCTCGCCGCCCTCCGGCGGGGGCGGCGGCTCGGCCTCGGGCGCATCGTCGCGCCAGGGCATGTGCGAACAGCCCGTCGCCAGGACCACCGCGCTCAAAAGAAGAATGCGAATCCGATTTTCCATTCGGTGTCTTCCTCGTTCTCGTCGCGGTCGGTGAAGACCACGTATTCCTTGAATTCGCCGCGGACGATGAAGCGCCGTGCCAAATAGGCGCGGACGCCGACGCCCGCATAGGCGACCTGGTCGGTCCGAACTTCCGTCCCGACGAGCGTGCCTTTCGGCTCGATCCGGATCACGCCCGTCCCGATCGAGAGGAACGGCTGGATGCGCCAGTCGGGCCGCGGCACGTGCGTCACGCCGATCGTGAGGTACTGGCCGTCGGAGAAACTGCCGAGCAGGTGCGACACCGCGAGCTCTCCCGCCAGGTGCTCGTTGAACGCATAGGCTCCGTACGCGGTCACCACGTTCGATCCGCCGTAGTCGCCGATCAGCAGCCCGACCTCGCGGCGGTGCGCGCCGAAGTCCTCCCGCGCCGGATCGTCGATGTCCAACTTCACGCCGGCCGGGATGAGCGTCTCCGCCATCTGTCCCTTGTGCACCCAGCCCTCGCGGCCATTCTCGTCGATCACCTGGAACCAGTCGGTGCGCCGCTTCTCGACCTGCACCTTTTCTCCGCGCTCCACGACGTTCACGACCGGGAAGCCGCGGCCGGGGCCGGTGCGCATTTCGAGATAGGGATCGGCGACCGTGACCTCGAGTCCCTCGGCCCGGGCCGTTGCCGCCGCCGCCAGAAAGATCAGCAGCCCGCAGGCCGCGAGCCGCGCCATCGTTTCAGTTAACCGGTGCCATGAAGGGGTCGTTGTAATACTGCCCACCAATGTCCAGCCACTCGGCGATCAGCCGCAGCTCCGACGGCGTCAGCCAACCCGCGTGCGTGCCGCCCGCATCGAAGCGGCTGAAGAACGCCGTCGAGGCTCCTGCGCCTGCCGCGCTCATCGAAGGAGCGACAGGCACCGGCACCAGCGTCGGCAGACCGGTCACCGGATCCGGCGGACCCGGCACCAGGATGTCCTGCAGCGCGCCCATGTTAACTTCCTGGGCATTGTCCGTGAACAGGAGTTCGCGATACGAGATCAGGTGATCGGCCTCGTCGGGTGACGCGCCGCCCGAGAGATCGAGCTGCGACGCGGGCACACGCACCGCGCCAGCGGCGTCGACCGGGCTGTGGCAGGAGATGCAGGTGTTGTCCTGGATGACCGCGCCGTTCGCATCGAGCACCTGCCGCAACACCGACCAGATGGGATGCAGGTGATCCGGATAGTGGATCGTGATGCGGCAGAGCGCAGTCCATTGGGACTGGCAGGTCGCCGACGTGGGCGCCGGCGTCGTCAGCTGCGCGTAGCGATACGCGAAGGACGCATCAGGTGCGCGGCCCGCCGCGACCGGGTCGGTCCACACGTCGTCGTACAGCACGTCCACGGAGGACAGCTGCGCCGCGCAGTCCGTCTGGCAGGAGACGCGCGCGCGCGCTTCCGCCATCGACTCGCCCTGGTTCGCGAAAATCGCGGGATTCGAGTTCGGGAACGGCTGGCCCGTCGTCGCCGCGCCGGTGTTGACCGCGACGAAAAGCTCGCGCCGCCCGTGTGACACGGCCGGCAGCCCGCCCGGCTGCGCGCCCGCGGGAATGTGGCATCCGTTGCAGGTCAGCACCTCACCCGCCCGCACCTGCATCCAGTTGAGGTGGCGCGGCGTGATGCGCCGGCCGTTCACGTCGAGCACGCCGATGCCGAATGGCACGCCCGCGGGAACCTTGATCTGCACGGAACCGTCCGGCTCGACTGGTGCGTAGCCGAGGATCTCGCGCATGCCGAGCCCGCCCGCGGCTCCGAATGCGGTGCCGCGGAAGTCGCGCACTTCGTCGTCCGGCAGTCCGACGGCCTTTTCGATGCGGATGAACCGGGCCGGGCGCTCGTCTGCGGTGGTGAGGACCGGGTCCATGAGCGAGGCATAGCCGCCCGGCGCGACGTCCGCGCCGTCGAGGTCGTAGACGCTGCGGATGTTCAGGATGCCGACGTTCTCGGCAGCGAGGATCGGATCGTAATCGACGCCGGGGACCGCATCGATCAGCACAGCCGGCAACGGGGAGCGCGGCGCGAGCGAGACCACCTCGGTGTAGCGGATGCCCTCGACGGGCTGGAGCACGGGCCGCTGCGTCAGGTCGCGCGGGTCGTAAAGCCACACACCATATAAAGGAGGAGCGGCGACGAGCGTTGCGTCCGCCAGGTTCTCAGGCGTGCAGGGCAGGGTGCGGCCCACGTCATCATTGAGCCGGCACATGGTCCAGGTGGTGAGCAGCCGGCCCGTTCCGTCGCGAAGCGGGTAGACGGACGAATAGCGCCCGCCGGGCGAGAGGCCGGGATCGGTGCGCACGTCGTTGACCGAGAGGCGCGCCTGCGCGGGTCCCTGGAGCCCGGCGTTCGCGAGGTTCGCCTGGCCGATCTCGACGAAGGCCGGCGTGTCGATCGACACCGGGTCGCCGCCCTGGTCGGTGCCCTGGAATGGTTTCAGCAGCGAGACCACGCGGCCGTCCTCGGTCGGGCGGGGCGCGAGGAACTGGATCTCGGTCGTGCCAGTGCCCGTCGCGTGGCTGTTCGCGCCATAGAGCAGCTCGAGGCCGCTGCCGTCCGGGTTCACCGTATACAAATGTATGGAGCTGCCGCTCGCATTCTCCCAGCGGCTGAAGACGATGCGGCCGTCGTCGAGCACGTCGGGATCGAGGTCGTGGCTCTGGTTGAATGAAATCTGGCGGATGCCGGAGCCGTCTGTGTTCATCACGTGCAGCACGAACGCGTGCTCGTTCTGGTCCTCGTCCTGGGCGGCGAACTGCGGCTTGCCCTCGTCGATCAGCACGGCCTTCGACTGGCGCTGGCGCGTTGAGGAGAAAACGATGCGGCCGTCCGGGAGGTAGTGCGGCGCGACGTCATGGCCTTCCTCGGCGACGATGTCGGAAGTGATCACCCGGCGCAGCACGTCGGTCGTGCGGTCGTACTCGTAGATGTTCCACGTCGGCTGCTCGCTGTCCATCGCGCCCGGGATCAGCGGCATGCGCATCGAGAAGACGAGTCGGGTGCCGTCGTACGAAGAGTCGATGTCGCGCACGTCCCAGAGCCCCGCGGTCAGGCGCTCCGTTATGTTGACCTCGGGCACGTCGGGCGCGGCGCGGTCGCGCAGCCACACGTCCGCGCCCGCCTCGAACGTCTCGAGCTCGCGCACGTCGATGTCGTCCAGGTCGGCGAGGTCCTCCGGCAGCGGGCCGCGCACGTAGGCGATCGGGATGTCGAGCGTGACGGGATCGGGCGACTGTCCGCTGCCGATATTGACGTCTCCGTCGTGCCCGGTGGCACAGGCGGCGAGCAAAGCTGCCGCAAACGCCAGTATCCATGTTCTCGTATTCGTGACAGGCATCTCAATTCACTCCGGTGCCGGCGACGTTTCCTTCACGACAGAATGCAGGCGAACGACTGCGTCACGGACGTCGAAACCCTTCTGGCGTTCCATAAATACAAGCATTTGCGCGTTTGACGACCGGTCATGGATTCAGCCTACCTTGACCTGCGTCTCGGGTGAATGTCGCGGTTCAGAGACATTACCCACCCTGAAACACGCCGATATATTCGCCCGCAGTTTCGAAAACAGCGAGCGAGTGGAGCACGGAAATGCCCTGGTCGCCAGACAGTGTCGGTTCGTTCGTGAAGCGCGTCACCGCTCTCGTGGTGCTCACTGTATTCGCGTCACATGCGAGCGCTGGACCGCGCGAGCAGGCGAAGCGGATGCACGACCGCATCGCGGGCGTGCCGCCGTCGGCCGCCGTGCTCGACGCGATGGAAGCGGAGATCGCCGCGGGCCGCACGGACGATGCGGCGCTCATCGCGATGGACAATCCGGCGTTCTACTCGGTCACGCTGAAAAACCTCGTCACGCCGTGGACCAACCGCGAGCAGACGGTGTTCGCGCCGCTCAACGACTACACCGCGACGGTCATCGGGATGGTGCGCGACGACGTGCCGTTCGACGAGCTGCTGTCTGCGGACATCCTTTACGTCGGCAGCGCGGGGCTCGGCCTGCCCGCGGTGTCCGCTGCGAACAACACGCACTACGAGCAGATGGAGACGAGCGGCGTCAACCTGCTCACGGGCTTGCAGCGCACGACCCAGTCCGGCGTCTACGGCACGCCGCCTGCGGCGACCGCCGGTGTCATGACCTCGCGCGCCGCGGCGCAGTCCTTCTTCATCGCCGGCACGAACCGCGCGATGTTCCGCTTCACGCTGCTGAACCACATGTGCCGCGACCTCGAGGAGGTGCAGGACACGTCGCGCCCGCCGGACCGCATCCGCCAGGACGTGAGCCGCAGTCCCGGCGGCGATGCGCGCCTGTTCCTGAACAACTGCGTCGGCTGCCACTCGGGCATGGACCCGATGGCGCAGGCCTTCGCATTCTACACCTTCGACGACGCGCAGGGCCGCCTGGTCTACACCGGCGGCACGGTGCAGCCGAAGTACTTCAACAACGACACGACCTTCGCATTCGGCTTCCGTACGCCCGACGACCAGTGGGAGAACCGCTGGCGCAAGGGTGAGAACGCGCTGCTCGGCTGGGATGCGTCGCTGCCGGGCACCGGCGCCGGCGCGAAGTCGCTCGGCCAGGAATTCGGCGCGAGCGACGCATTCGCCACCTGCCAGGTCACGAAAGTGTTCCGCACCGTGTGCCTGCGCGCGCCGCAGGACGCGGCTGACCGCAGCCAGGTCAGCGCGATGACGAGTTCGTTCCGCACGAGCGGCTACCGGCTGAAGCAGGCCTTCACCGACGCCGCCACGTACTGCATGGGCGACTGAGGGACAGCCGATGAATCGCAGCCGCAATTTCCGTATGCGCGTCCTCGCCGCCCTGTCGCCGGCGCTCGCCATGCTCGCGCTCGCAGGCTGCGGCGGCGGCGCCTCGACCACCGTGAATCCGCCCACGACCCCGCCGCCGCCCGCCGGCTACACCGGTCCGCCGCCGGCGAGCCAGGACGTGCAGGCTTTCAAGCTCAACGTCTGGGACAACCTGCAGGCGGCAAACCGCTGCGGCCAGTGCCATGGCACGGGCGGGCAGGTGCCGAGCTTCGTGCGCAGCGACGACATCAATCTCGCTTACGAGGCGGCAAACGGCGTCGTCGACCTCAGCAATCCCGCTGCCTCGACGATGGTCTCGAAAGTCGGCGGCGGCCACAACTGCTGGCTCGCCTCGGATTCCGCCTGCGCTGACCAGCTGACGGTCTGGATCCGCAACTGGGCCGGCCAGACGCTCGGCGGCACGCGCGGCGCGCCGCTGCAGCCGCCGCCGATCAAGGATGTCGGCGCGAGCAAGTCCTTCCCGACGGACTCCGCGCTGTTCGGATCGACGGTCTATCCGGTGCTGACGCAGTACTGCTCGCGCTGCCACTCCTCGGGCGCGATTACGCCGCAGTCGCCGTTCTTCGCGGAAGCCGACGTGGACGTCGCTTACGCGGCGGTGCGCGCCAAGATCAACCTCGACACGCCGGACCAGTCGCGCCTGGTCTTGCGCCTGCGCCAGGAGTTCCACAACTGCTGGACCGACTGCGCCACGGCCGCAAACGTCATGCAGAGCGCGATCGAGGACTTCGCCGACGGCGTGCCGCTCACGCAGGTTGACCCGGACCTCGTGATCTCGAAGGCGCTGACGCTGTATGACGGCACCGTCGCGAGCGGCGGCAACCGCTTCGACAACGCGGCGATCGCGCTCTACGAGTTTAAGACCGGCACGGGCACGGTCGCCTACGACACCTCGGGCGTCGAGCCAGCGCTCAACCTGACGCTCTCCGGCGCCGTGACCTGGGTCGGCGGCTGGGGCATCGACCTGCGCGGCGGCAAGGCGCAGGGCACGACCGCGTCGAGCCGCAAGCTCCATGACCTGATCCGCGCGACGGGCGAGTACACAATCGAGGCCTGGGTCGCGCCCGCCAACGTGGTGCAGGAGCAGGCCTACATCGTCAGCTATTCCGGCGGCACGATGGCGCGGAACTTCACGCTCGGCCAGACGATGTACAACTACGATTACTTCAACCGCGCGACGACGACGGACGCAAACGGCGAGCCCGCGCTTTCCACGCCCTCCGCGGACGAAGTGCTGCAGGCGACACTGCAGCACGTGGTCGCCACCTACAGCGCGGTCGACGGCCGCCGCATCTACGTGAACGGCGAGCTGCGCACGACGCCGGACCCGGTGCCGGCCGGCCTCTTCACCGACTGGAACGACACCTTCGCGCTCGTGCTCGGCAACGAGGTCAGCAACGACCGCACCTGGCAGGGCGTCGTGCGCATGGTCGTGATCCACAACCGCGCGCTGAGCGAGGCCCAGATCGACCAGAACTTCGACGCGGGCGTCGGCGAGCGGTTCTACCTGCTGTTCTCGGTCTCGCACCTCGTCAACGTGCCGCAGAGCTACGTGCTGTTCGAGGCGAGCCAATTCGACAGCTACTCGTACCTGTTCAACGAGCCGGCATTCATCAGCCTCGACGGCAGCCAGGACCCGGACCAGATCCGCATCCGCGGCGTGCGCATCGGCGTGAACGGCGCCGAGGTCAGGGTCGGCCAGGCTTACGCGCCGGTCGACCGCACGGTCACGGCGGCGGGCTACGAGCCTGCCACGGGCTTCGATCTCGCCGACATCGGCACCGTGGTCGCGCTCGACAAGGGACCGTCCGCGGACGAGTTCTTCCTGAGCTTCGAGCAGATCGGTACGAACAGCAACGCCTTCAACGAGCCGGCGCCGACGCCGCTGCCGCCGCCGCCCGACGGCGACCCGGCCTCGGAGATCGGCCTCAGGACCTTCGAGGAGATTTCCGCCTCGATGGCCGACATGACCGGAGTGCCGACGACGAACGCGAACGTCGCGGCCACCTACATGCGCGTGCGCGAGCAGCTGCCCACGGTCGAGAACATCGAGGGCTTCCTGTCCTCGCACCAGGTGGGAGCCGCCCAGCTCGCGATCGAGTACTGCAACGAGCTCGTGAATGACGGCGGGCTTCGCGCCGCGTACTTCCCGGGCTTCAACTTCGGGGCGTCCGCAGCCACGGCTTTCGACACGCCGGCCGAGCGCGCCCAGATCACGGGCCCGCTGGTCGCGCGCGCGGTCGGCACGGGCCTGGCGACGCAGCCGTCGGCCGCCGAAATCACGGCGGAAGTGGATGCGCTGCTCGGGCGGCTCACGACCTGCGGTGGAAGCTGCGCCGCGGATCGCACGGAAGTCGTGGTCAAGTCGGCGTGCTCGGCGGTCGTCGGCAGCGCCAGCACGCTGCTGCAATGAGGTGCTTGCAACGATGAAGAGAAAATCGCGCCGCGGCGCCCTCCATCCCGACGCCCCGCTGTACCAGGTGGACCATCCACGCCCGGTTACGCGCCGCCAGTTCGTCGCGCAAGGCTTCGTGGCCGGTGCGGCCACTGTCATCGCGCCGACTCTGTTCGGCCTGTTCGCCAACCCGCGCGCCGCCCAGGCGGCGCTGTCGCCCGATCTCGAGGCGCTGAAGTCGAGCTGCGGTTTCGCCGTGCAGGGCGCGGGCAAGATTCCGTTCATCTGCATCGACCTCGCGGGCGGCGCCAACATGGTTGGTTCCAACGTCCTCACGGGCGGGCAGGGCGGCCAGCGCGATTTCCTCTCGGTCGCCGGCTACGGCCGCCTCGGCCTGCCGGGCGACATGGTCCCGAACGCGCCGAATCCGGCCAGCCAGACCAATGACTTCATCGAGAGCCGGCTCGGGCTCCTGTTCCACCTCGACAGCGCCTTCGTGCGCGGCATCCTCGAGCGCGCCAGCGTGACGACCGCCGCAAACGTCAACGGCGCGGTGATCCCGGCGCGCTCCGAGAACGACACGGGCAACAACCCGCACAACCCGATGTACGGCATTTTCAGCGCGGGCGCCGATGGCGAGCTCCTGACGCTGATCGGCTCGGAGAGCTCCGAGTCGGGCGGCAACTCGATGGCCCCGTCCTACATGATTGACCCGTCGGTTCGCCCGACGAAGGTCGAGCAGACGAGCGACGTGACGGGCCTCGTCGACACCGGCAAGCTCGTCGGGCTCCTCGACCAGGACGACGCGGTGCGCGTGATGGAATCCATCCAGCGCCTGTCGGACGACAAGCTCGCGCGCGTCGACACCGGCATCACCCGCGACGCAGTCATCAAGGACCTCGTCCGCTGCAACTACGTGAAGGCGGCGGACCTCACCGATCGCTACGGCGACCCGTCGGCGCTGAATCCCGAGCTCGACCCGGACATCGTGGGCCCGGCCGGCATCTTCACGCGCGCGGAGTTCGACAACGACGACGAATTCCGCAAGACCGCCGCGGTCATGAAGCTCGTGATCAACGGCTACGCCGGCGCGGGCACGATCACGATGGGCGGTTACGACTACCACGGCCAGGGCCGCGCGACGGGCGAGCTGCGCGACATTCGTGCGGGCCGCTGCATGGGCGCCTGCCTCGAGTACGCGGCGCGCCGCGGCGTTCCGCTCATGCTCTACGTTTTCAGCGACGGCTCGCTCTCGGCGGACGGCGTAGTCGACGCCAGCGTCGACGGCCGCGGCAAGTTCGACTGGTCGAGCGACAACCAGCAGACCGCCGCCTCGTTCTTCCTGGTCTACAACCCGGCGGGTCGTGCCCAGCTCTATACGGGCGACAGCCGGCCGCCCGAACAGCACCAGCAGATCGGCTGGTTCAGGAACGACGGCTCGGTGGAGACCGCGGGCACGCCGGCCGCGAACAACGTCAACCTGCTGGTCGAATCCGTGATCCTCAACTACATGGCGCTGCACGGCGAACAGGGCCAGTTCGCTACGCGATTCCCCGGCCACGGGCTGGGATCGACCTCGCTCCAGGACAGCCTCATCGCGTTCAATCCGATCGTCAACGGCACCATTGTGTGACGTGCGCCGAGATCGCCGGCGCGCCTTAAGTAAACATATCCCGAGCCGGGTTGGCCGGCGTTATGTCACGCGGGGTTGACGTTATGGATGAACGCAATCTACGTCGGGCGGCGGCTCTGCGCCTCCTGCTCGCCGCGACGGTCGCAACGATATCGCTTGCCGCGACGGCCGCAGAAGGGCCGGCGGCCCCCGATTTCGCCCTGGCTTCGACGGCAGGAACCAACTACCGCCTCTCCGAGTACCGCGGCGAAGTCGTCGCCCTGGTGTTCTGGGCGAGCTGGTGCGGCGACTGCAGGCGCGAGCTCGAGCGCTTCGAGCGCCTGCGGCGCACCTACGGGAGCGTCGGATTCACCGTCCTCGGCGTGAACCTTGACCCGGAGCCTGAGCGCGCGGTAGCGATCGCAGGCGCCGCGGGCATCGGCTACCCGGTGCTGCTCGATTCCGGAAAGGACGTCAGCAAGAACTATCGCGCGGACGACCTGCCATTGATCGTCCTCATCGACCGCCACGGCGCGATCCGCGCCCGGCACCAGGCGCTCGATGAACGCGAGGAGCGGGGGCTCCTGGTGAATCTACGCGACCTGATCGACGAGTAAGCGGGGGCGAGCATGAGAAGCGCAATTGTTTCATTCCTGGCGGCCATCGCGATGTCGATGCCCGCGCTCGCAAGCGACGCCGCGGAGCCCGCGGCAGAGCCGGCCGCCCCGCGCTCCGCCCTAGATTCCGAGGTCCAGTCGCTCCGGCGCGAGGTCGTCGACCTCAACCGCGACCTGTTCATGCTGGAGGAGGACCTGCTGTTCCCGGCGAGCACGCAGGTCGCCGTCTTCGTATCGATGGACGTCGGCACTTTCTTCGCGCTCGACTCCGTGCAGCTGAAGGTCGACGACAAGGAGGTCGCGAACTACCTCTATACGGCGCGCGAGCAGGTCGCCCTGAAGCGCGGCGGCGTGCACCGGCTGTGGCTCGGCAACCTGAAGGCCGGCGAGCACGAGGTGGTCGCCTTCTTCACGGGGCAGGGCACGCACGAGCGCGACTACAAGCGCGGCACGACGCTCAAGGTTGAAAAAGGAGTCGGCGCCAAGTACGTGGAGCTCCGGATCAGCGACAAGGTCTCGAAGCTCCAGCCCGAATTCGTGGTTCGCGTCTGGGAGTAAGCGCAGTGCTGCGCAAACTCCTCGTCCTGGCCACGCTGGCGTCCCCGGCGCTCGCCGCGCCCGTCGTCGAGCACGACGCCATACCGGGCCTGCCCGCCGTCAAGGTGCAGGACCTGCACTACGGCGACGTGCTGTTTTATTTCTACCAGCACGACCACTTCGACGCGCTCGTGCGGCTCGCCGCCTATCACGACCAGGGGCGGCTCGCGTCGCACGCGCGCGATGCGGAGCTCCTGCGCGGCGGCCTCTACCTCTCGCTCGGCCAGCATCGAGAGGCGCGCGAGATCTTCGAGCGCCTGCTGTCGGACGCGTCGACGCCGCAGCTTGTGCGCGACCAGGCCTGGTATTACCTCGGCAAGGTCCTCTATGCGGCCGGGCTCTACGAGGAGTCGGACCGCGCGCTGCGCCAGCCGGCGGGGAGCCTGCCGGTCGACCAGGAAGCGGAGCGCCGCCTGCTGATCGCCCAGGGGCTCCTGTACCGGCAGCGTTACGACCAGGCGATCGCCGAGTTGTCGAATTGGGACGGGCCGCGCTACTGGCTCGCCTATGGACAATTCAACCTCGGCGTCGCGCTCGTGCGCGTCGGCCAGAAAGAGCGCGGCCTCACGCTCCTCGACAGCGTCGGGCAGCTCGTCACGAAGTGGCCGGAGCTGATGGCGCTGCGCGACAAGGCGAACCTCGCGATCGGCTACGCGCAGCTGCAGGCGGGCGAGCCTGCCGCCGCGCGGCTCGCGCTCGATCGAGTGCGACTCGCGGGGCCGCAGTCGAGCAAGGCGCTGCTCGGCGCCGGCTGGGCGGACGCCGCCGCGAAGCAATACGAATCCGCACTACTGCCTTGGCAGGAGTTGCAGGGACGGAACTTGCTCGACGCCGCGGTCCAGGAATCCTACCTCGCCGTGCCTTATGCCTACGCCGAGCTCGGCGCCATGGCGCAGGCGGTCGAGTACTACGAAAAGGCGATCGCGGCGTACGACGCCGAGCGATCGCGCATCGGCGAGTCGATCGGCGCGATCCGCGGCGGTCACCTGCTCGACGCCGCGCTGAAGGCCGGCAGCGACGGCCGCGAGGGCTGGTTCGGCCAGCTCGCGGACCTGCCGGAATCGCCGGAATCGCGCTACCTCTACCACCTGCTCGCGGGCAACGAGTTCCAGGAAGGCCTGAAGAACTACCGCGCGCTCGACGCGATGGCGAAGAACCTGTCCGCATGGTCCGACAGTCTCGGCGCGTTCACGGACATGGTCGAGACCCGCAAGCAGGCGTTCGCGCAACGCCTGCCGGCCGCGGATGCGCGGCTCGCGACCGTCGACGTCGCGACGATCAACGGTCGGCGCGACGCGCTCCAGGCGGAATTCGAGGCGGCCGTCGCGGCGCGCGACGTCGAAGCGCTTGCGACAGTGGACGAGCTCGCGCAGCTCGACACGCTCGACGCGGTCGACTCGGAACTGGCGCTTCATCCCGGCGATCCCGCCTACGACGACGCGCGCGAGAAAGCGCGCCTCGCGCGCGGCGTGCTGCTCTGGAAGTTCGACAACGCCTGGAGGGTGCGGACCTGGCAGACGAGCCGGGCGCTGCGCGAATTGAACGCCTCCGTCTACGATGCGCGCACGCGGGAGACCGCGTCGTCGCGCGCACGCGAGGGCGCGCCGGAGCGGACAGCGGCGCTCGGGGCCCGGGTCGAGACGCTGTCTCCGCGCGTCGCGGCGCTCGCCGTGCGCGTCGAGGGCGCGAAGGCCGGCCAGGGCAGGCGCCTCGCCGACATCGCGATCCGCGAGCTCGAGGACCAGCGCAAGCGCCTCGACGAGTATTCGGTCCAGGCGCGCTATGCGCTCGCGACGATCTACGACCGCGCGACGGCCGGCGCAGGGCCTGCGAAGGCGACGGAGCCGGCGCCATGAGCCGCGCGCTGATCGCCGCCGTCGCACTCGCATTGCTGCCGCTCGCAGCGGGCGCAGAGAAGGCTCCGCCGCCGCCGCCGACGCTCAAGGACCTGAAGCGCCAGGCGCCGGAAATCCGCACGGGCGAGACAGTCGCGCCGGACCCGGAGCGAGCGAAGGAGCTGTACCGGAAATTCCTCGAGCTCGAGTCGGGCGACGCCCAGCTCCGGACCGAGGCGATGCGCCGGCTGGGCGACCTCCAGATCGAGGCGGGCGACAGCGCGCGCGGCGAGATCGCGGGCCAGGGCGAGGCAGAGACACGCGAGGCCATCGAGATCTACACGCGGCTGCTCGAGCAGGAGCCGGATTACCCGCGCGCGGACATCGTCCTGTACCAGCTCTCGCGGGGCTGGGAATCGCTCGGCGACTCGGACAAGGCGCTCGGCTACCTGGACCAGCTGGTCACGCGATACCCGGCGAGCATGCGCATCGACGAGGCGCAGTTCCGCCGCGGCGAGATCCTATTCGTCGTGAGGCGCTACGCGGAGGCCCAGAAAGCCTACGAGGCCGCGAGCGGCTACGGCGCCAAGAGCGAATTCTACGAGCAAAGCCTCTACAAGCTCGGATGGTCGCTGTTCAAGCAGTCGGAGAACGAGGCGGCGATCGATCCCTTCGTGCGCGTGCTCGACCTCAAGCTGCTCGATCCCTCGAGGCCGGGTGGAGTCATCGACCCGGCGGACCTCGCGCGCGCGGACCGCGAGCTCGTGCAGGACACCTTCCGCGTGCTCTCGATCGGGTTTTCCTACGTGGACGGGCAGGAGACGCTTGACCGCTTCCTGGCGCGGCGCGGCGAGATCCCCTACGGCTACATGCTCTATGCGGAGCTCGGGGACCTGTACGTCACCAAGCAGCGCTACACCGACGCTGCGGACACCTACCGCGCGTTCGTCGACCGCTATCCCGATCACGAGCGCGCGCCATTGCTGCAGATGCAGGCGATCGAGGCCTACAAGAAGGGCGGCTTTGCGCAGCTCGTGCTCGACGGCAAGAAGGAGTTCGTGGAGCGCTACCGGCTCGGCAGCTCGTTCTGGGCTGCGCGCACGCCCGAGCAGTTTCCCCTGGTCGCGCGCGAGCTAAAGACGAATCTCACCGATCTCGCGCAGTACTACCACGCCGAGGCGCAGAAATCGAAGAAGAAGGCGGACTACCACGAGGCCGCGCGCTGGTATCGCGAGTTCCTGCAGTCGTTCCCGGACGACCCGGAGTCCGCGCGGACCAACTACCTGCTCGCCGAGACGCTCCTCGAAAGCGAGGATTTCCGCACGGCCGCCGTCGAGTACGAGCGGACCGCCTATGCGTATCCATTCCACGAGAAATCGGCGGAAGCCGGCTATGCCGCGCTCGTCTGCTACGAGCGCGAGTCGAAGACGCTCGAAGGTGCGCCTCTCGCGGCCTGGAACCGCCAGCGCCTCGACAGCCAGCAGCGCTTCGCCATGACTTTCCCCGCTCACCCGGAGAGCGCGACCCTGCTCACGCGCACCGCGCGCGAGTTCTACGACCTGAAGGACCTTCCCAAGGCGCTCGAGGTCGCCGGTCTCGTGCTGGCACGCCAGCCACCGGTCGACCTCGCGATGCAGCGCACGGCCTGGACGGTCACCGGCAACGCGCAATTCGACACGGGCCGCTATGCGGACGCGGAGGGCGCCTACCTGCAGGTGCAGTCGCTGCTCGCGCCGCAGGACCCGGAGACCGCCGCGATCAACGAGCGACTCGCCGCGACGATCTACAAGCAGGGCGAGTCGAAGCAGGCCGCCGGCGACGCCACGGGCGCCGTCCTCGACTACCTGCGCGTCGGCAAGCTCGCGCCCGGTGCGGCGATCCGCGAGACTGCGGAGTTCGACGCGGGCGCCTTGCTCGTCGGTCTCAAGGACTGGCAGCGCGCCATTCCCGTGCTCGAGGCCTACCGCGGCGCCTATCCGTCCAGCGCACGCCAGGCCGACGTGACCCGAAACCTCGCGCTCGCGTATCTCGAGGGCGGGCGTCCCGGCGAGGCCGCGGGCGAGTTCGAGCGCATTGCGGCCTCCGGCGCCGAGACGCCGGAGGTGCAGCGCAATGCGCTCTGGCAGGCTGCCGAGCTTTACGAGAAGTCCTCGCAGCCGGCGCGCGCGATGACGGCCTATGCGAACTACGTGGAGCGCTTCCCCGCGCCGCTCGCCAACGCGATCGAGGCCAGGCTCAATCTCGCGGACTACGCGAAGGAGTCGGGCGACTATTTCGGCCGCCGCCGCTGGCTCGAGGGCATCGTCGCCGCCGACCGCGATGCCGGCACGCTGCGCACCGACCGCAGTCGCTACCTCGCGGCGCTCGCGACCCTCGAACTCACGAGCGCGAGCCGCGACGCCTTCCAGGCGATCCCGCTCGTCGCCCCGCTGCCGCGCTCGCTCGCGGACAAGAAGGCGGCGATGGAAAGGGCGCTCGGCGGTTACCAGGCCGCGACCAGCTATGCGGTCGCTGAAGTGACGACCGCGGCGACCTACGAGATGGGCGAGCTGTACCGCCGTCTCGCCGCCGACCTCATGTCATCCCAGCGCCCGGCGGAGCTGGACGCCGATGCGCTCGAGCAGTACGACGTGCTGCTCGAGGAACAGGCCTTCCCGTTCGAGGAGAAGGCCGTCGAGATCCACGAGCTGAATGCGCGCCACGCGGCCGAGGGCCTGTACGACACGTGGGTGCGCAAGAGCTACGCGGTCCTCGCCGAAGTCCAGCCGGCCCGCTTCGGCAAGCAGGTCGAGGCCGAGTCCTTCGTCACCGTGCTCGAGCTGCCCATTCCCGCGGCGCCGCCGCAGCCGGTCGTCCCGGTCGTCGAGACGCCGAAGAAGGGGAGGAAGGACGACAAGGCCGCGCCACCGCCACCGCCCCTGCCGACGATCGCGCCCGCGGTCGCCGAGCAGTTCGCGCAGGCCGTGCGCCTGCTCGAATCGGGCGACTACGCGGCGGCACGTCCGGTCCTCGAGAAGCTCGTCGCGAGCGAGCCAACGCTCGCGGCGCCGGCCGTCAATCTCGGCATGCTGCACGCGCGCGAGGGCCGCTGGCCCGACGCCGAGTCGGCGCTGGCCGAAGCAATCCGCCGCGATCCGCAAAGCGCGGTCGCGCTCAACGAGCTCGCGTCGGTACAGCGCGAAACGGGCCGGTTCAAGGACGCAGAGGCCGCCTACCGCCAGGCGCTCGCCGCCGATCCGGTTCACTACCGCACGCACCGGAATTTCGCCGTCCTGCTCGACCTCTATCTCTGGCGGCCGGCCGAGGCGCTGCAGCACTTCGAGGCCTACCTCTCGAAATCGGGCACGGCGGATCGGCAAGTCTCCGGCTGGATCGCGGAGCTCAAGCGCCGCGTCGGCGACGTTGCCCAGACTGCGGGAGTCCAGCCATGAACATCGCGCTGCGCCTGTTGGCCGCACTGATCCTGATCGCGCCGCTCGCGCGCGCGCAGGACGCGGCACCCGCCGAGACTGCCGAGCCACCCGAAATGCCCGCGGTCAGCGCCGACGACCCGGCGCCGCCGACCATGGATCACCTGGAGCTCGATCCGACTTCGATCACGGGCAACCGCGAATTGCCCAAGGTCATGGTGATCGTGCCCTGGAAGCGCGCCGAGCTCGGCGACCTCGAGGGCCGTCCCGCCAACAGTCTCCTGAACGAGGTATTGGAGCCGGTCGACCGCGAGGTTTTCCGTCGCGAACTGCGCTATTTCGAGGCCCTGGAGGCAAAACCCGAGACGTGAGTACGGTTTTCACGAGCCGGTCGCTGTCAACCTAACCCCCTTAAAGACCCCACTGGAGCAGCCCATGCACGCCCTGGACATGATCCTCAACTTCTTCCGCGAGGGCGGGATCTTCCTCTACCCGCTCGCCCTCATCTGGGTTGTCGGACTCGTGATCGCCCTCGAGCGGTTCGGGTTCATCCTGCGCGTGGGCGCAGGCAACCGCCGGATGTGGGCGCAAGTCCAGCCGCTGCTGGAGGCGGGCAAGTTCCGCGAGGCACTGCAGGCCGTCTCGAACTCCGAGACGGCGCTCGCCCACATCATGCGCTACGGCATCACGCGCATCCAGACGGCGCGGCGCCGCGATGACATCGAGAAGGCGCTCGAGGAGAGCCTCGTCGAGGTCATTCCGCGCCTCGAGAAGCGCACGCACTACCTCGCGTCGCTCGCGAACATCGGCATGCTGATGGGCCTGCTCGGCACGATCGTCGGCTTGATCGGCGCCTTCGCCGCGGTCGCTCAGGCGAACCCGGCGGAGAAGGCGAGCCTGCTCGCAGCGTCGATCTCCGTCGCGATGAACAACACCGCGCTCGGCCTCGTCACCGCGATCACGCTCCTGCTTGCGCACCTGTACCTCGAGACGAAGACCACCGAAATCGTCGACAGCCTCGAGGTGGCGTCCGTCAAGTTCCTGAACGCGCTGAACGAGCGGAAGATGGATCCGGAGTCGCAGCAGGATGCAGCCCGGCAGCAGCATCGCCCGGTCGAGGCCGGAGTGAGGGGCGCCCGCGCATGAGCGGCTCGCGCATCGCCAGGCGGCAGACGCGTAATCACGCGCGCTACCGCGGCAGGAACGACATCAACATCGTCCCGATGCTGGACGTGATGGTCATCCTGATCTTCTTCCTGATCTTCACGGCGGTGTTCTCGAAGATGAACATCCTCGAGCTCAACCTGCCTGTGGACGGCGGCCCGCCGCCGGAGCTGCCGGCCGTGCTGGAGCTGGAAGTGATCGTGCGCGACGCCGTGATCGAGGTCGCCGACCGCAATACCGGCCTGCTCCAGAGGCTGCCCCACACGGCCGACGGCGCCGACTTCGAGGGCCTGTCCAACTACCTGCGCAGGGTCAAGATCCGCTTCCCGGAGAAGAAGGACGCGACGGTGCTGCTCGAGGCGGACATTCCCTACGACACGATGGTCCAGGCGATGGACACGATGAAGTCTTTCGACACGATGCTCGAGGGCCAGCCGGTGCGCGGCGAGCTGTTCCCGCAGATCTCGGTCGGCGATGCGCCGATGCCCCTGGTGGCCCAGAGATGATCGCGTCCCGGCTCAAGCGCAACCGCAAGACCGGCCAGCGCGCCGGAACGCACAACATGTCGTCGCTGATCCCGATGATCGACATGCTGACGATCCTCGTCGTGTACCTGCTGGTGCATGCGGCGGACTACGAGATCCTGCCGAACACCAAGAGCATCCAGATCCCGCAGTCGATGTCGGAGACCAAGCCGCGCGAGACGGTGACGGTGCTGATCACGAAGGAGACGGTCTACGTGAACGGCACGGCGCTCGCGGAAGTCGCCGCGCTTCGCGCCCGGCGGGACGCGGTGATCGAGCCGCTGCGCAAGGCGCTGCGCGCGGAGGCCGACAAGCGCATGCTCAAGGATCGCGACGACCCGACTTCTCACGAGGTCACGGTGCTCGCGGACAAGGACCTGCCGTACAGCTTCCTGAAGACCATCCTCTCCACCTGCACGGCGGCGGAGTACGGCAAGGTGTCGCTCGCGGTCCTCGAGCGGGAACGCGCCTACCGCGGCCCGAACCCGGTCTGAGGCGCCGACATGACTGCGCTTGCAGCCAACTACCGGATATTCGACCTTCCCTGGACGCCCGACGAGGACGAACAGAAGCGCCTGCGCAAGACCGCGCGGACGCTGCTCCTCTTCTTTGCCGCGATCGGAATCCTGATTCCCCTGCTTCCGGTGTCGGAGCGGCCGCCGCCGCCGCCGCTGCCCGAGGAAGTCGTCAGGCTCGTCCTCGAGCCGCCGCCACCGCCGAAGCCTGAGGTGAAGAAGCCTGAGCCGAAGCCGGAGCCCAAGCCCGAGGTCAAGCCGGTCCCGGTGCCGAAGCCGGTCGACCGCCAGGCCGAGGCACGCAAGAAGGCGGAGAAGTCGGGCCTCCTCGCGATGAAGGACCAGCTCGAGGACCTTCGCGAAGCGCTGGAGCCAACCGAGATGAGCTCGGCCCCGCTGATCGGCAGGGTCGAGGGCCAGAGCCGCGCGGAGCGCTCGCTCGTGACCTCGCGCGCGGGCGTCGGCAGCGGAGGCATCAACACCGGGAAACTCTCGTCCGGATTCGGCAGCGGCCCCGGAAACCTGAAAGGACACGCGACGGCCGCCGCTTCGCCGTCGTTTGCCGACAAGATCGGCGACAGCCAGCCGCAAGCGAGCCGTAGCGGCGCCGGCGGCAAGGCCTCGCGCAGCCGCGAGGAAATCGAGATCGTCTTCGACCGCAACAAGTCGGCGATCTACTCGCTCTACAGCCGGGCGCTGCGCGAGCAGCCGGAACTGCAGGGCAAGGTCGTGGTGCAGCTCACGATCGCGCCGACGGGTGAAGTCACCGACTGCCACATCGTGTCGACGGAGTTGAACGACACCGAGCTGGAGCGCAAGCTGATCGCGCGCATCCGCATGTTCCGCTTCGAAGACAAGGACGTCGAAGCGATGACCACGACGAAACCGATCGAATTCTTCCCGGCCTGACGCCAAACGGCTAACATTCGGCTCCCGCCACGCAGGGATCGACCGGGAGATCCCAGGGGCCGACATGAACATCGAGAAAAACCGCGTCGTGACGCTGCAATATACGCTGCGCGACGAGCAGGGCACCGTCATCGATTCCTCGAGCGGCCGCGCGCCGCTCAGCTACATCCATGGCAAGGGCAACATCATCCCGGGACTCGAGCAGGCGTTGGCCGGCCGGACCGCGGGCGACAAGCTCGACGTGACCGTGGCGCCGGAGCACGGCTACGGAAGGCGCGACGAGCGGCTCGTGCAGATCGTGCCGCGGACCCGGTTCACCGGTGTCAGCGAGCTGACTCCAGGCATGCAGGTCCGCTCGAACGGGCCGCACGGACAGCGCATGCTGACGGTCGTGCGCGTCGAGCGCGATTTCGTGACCGTCGACGCCAACCATCCGCTGGCGGGGCGCACGCTCCATTTCTCCCTCGAGGTGGAAGAGGTGCGGAAGGCGACGCACGAGGAAGTCTCCCACGGCCACGTGCACGGGCCGGGCGGGCACCACCACTAGCAGCGATCGTTCGAACCCGCGTGATCCACCGGCAAAACCTGCAGTTCCCAGAGAAGGACACGGCGCTCCGCGAGGACGTCCACGCCCTGGGAGGACTCGTCGGCGAGGTGCTCCGCGACCAGGGCGGCGAGCGGTTGTTCAGCCTCGTCGAGGGCGACCGCGTCGCCGCGATCGGACGCCGCGAGGGCCGCGGCGAAAGCGCGGCCGAGCTGGTCGCGCGCACCGCCGGGCGAGACGCTGGTGATTCGCGCGACCTGATCCGCGCATTCAGCACCTGGTTCGAGGTCGTGAACCTGGCGGAGCGAGTCCACCGCGTCAGGCGCCGGCGCGAGTACCTCGTGCACAGCGACCGGCCGCAGCCCGGCGGCATCGGAGACTGCATGTACCGGCTCAAGGCGGCCGGCTACGACGCACAGAGGGTCATCGAGCTCCTATCCGGCGTCACGATCTACCCGGTCTTCACCGCGCATCCGACCGAGTCGACGCGTCGCACGATGCTGCGCAAGCAGCAGCAGATAGCCGACATGATGATCGAGCGTCTCGACCCGACACTGACGCCGATCGAACGGCGCTCGGTTTGGGAGCGCATCCGCATGGAAGTGACGTCCGGGTGGCAGACCGAGTCCCACCCGCGCGAACGCCTGACCGTCGCCGACGAGCGCGAGCACGCCCTCTTCTACCTTGCGGAAGTCATCTACCGCGTGGTGCCCGCGCTCTACGAGGAGATCGCGCTCTGGATGCAGACCGTCTTCGGGATGCCGCCCGAACTCGTCAAGATGCCGCTCATGCTGCGCTTCGGCAGCTGGGTCGGCGGCGACATGGACGGCAACACCGAGGTGCACGCGAAGACGATCCGGGAGACTGCGCATCGCCAGCAGCAGCGCGTGATCTCCGCGTACTTCCAGGAATGCCGCGCGCTGGCCGACAAGCTGTCGCAAAGCGCCGGGCGCGTGGCGGCGAGCCGCGATCTCGAATCGCGCATCGCGGAGTACGACATCCTGCTGCCTAAGGCGCGCGAAGCGACGTCGACCCGGCACGACCGGATGCCGTACCGCATCTTCCTCGCGCAGGTGGCCGAGCGGCTCCGCACCACCTACGACGGCCGGCCGAACCACTACGAATCGGCCGACCAGTTCGTGCGCGACATCCAGCTCATGGCGACGAGCCTGCGGGAAAATCACGGCAGGCACGCGGGACTGTTCGCGGTTGAGCGGCTGCTGTGCCGGGCGCTCACGTTCGGTTTTCATCTCGCGACGCTCGACGTCCGGCAACACGCATCCGTGCATCGCGAGGTCATCGCGCAGGGACTCGGCCGCGAGGACTGGCAGGGCCTGGCGCCGCGCGATCGGAGCATGGCGCTCTGCGAATCGATCTCGCGCGACCGCGGCCCGGCCGCGGGCTTCGACGCCGTGGGCCGCCGCACGCTCGCGGTGTTCGAGGCGATGATGCAGGCACGCTACAAGTACGGCGAGCGCGCCATCGGCGACTATATCGTGAGCGGCACGGAGTCGGCGGACGACGTGCAGTCGGTGCTGCTGCTCGCGCGCTGGGCGAACATCACGGACCGCGAGAGCGGGGAGGTTCCGCTCGACGTCGTGCCGTTGATCGAGACGGTGAGCGCGCTCGAGGGCGCGGGGCCGGTGCTCGAGTCATTGCTGGCCGAGCCGTCGTACCAGCGCCATCTCGCGGCGCGCGGCGGCCGCCAGACGGTGTTGCTCGGCTATGCGGAGAGTAGCCAGGCGATCGGCATCGCGGCGTCGCGCCATGCGATATACCAGGCGCAGGTCGAGCTGATCGCGTCGGCGACGAAGTCCGGAGTCGACCTCTCGCTTTTCTACGGGCGCGGCGGGCCATCAAGCCGCGGCGGCGGGCCGATCGAGCGCCTCGTCGAGAGCGCGCCGGAAGGCGCGACTCGCGGAAGGCTGCGCGCCACGGAGCAGGGCGAGGGCATCAGCAACAGCTATGGCCTCCGGCGCATCGCCCTCCGGAGCTTCGAGAAGGCCGTGTTCGCGGTGGCGATGGACCGCACCGAAACTCCGCAGGCCGCCGCGCGCGAGCGCGAGTTCCGCGGCCTCATGGCGAGCGTCGCCGAGGCGAGCCGGGCGCGCTACCGGGCGCTGGTTCACGATCAGCCGGAGTTCCTGGCGTTCTTCCGCGAGGTCACGCCCATCGACGTGATCGAGCGCATGCAGATCGGCGGCCGCGTCGCGACCCGCGGGGGCAGCGGCGTTGCAGCCGTGCGATCCGTGCCCTGGGTTTTTGCCTGGATGCAGAGCCGGCACGCGCTGCCCGGCTGGTACGGAATCGGCTCCGGGCTCGAGGCCGCCGCGCGCGAGCATGGCGCCGAGGCGCTGGCCAAGGCGCGGTCCGACTGGACGTTTTTCGGGAACCTGCTGGACGACGTCGAGATGGACCTGGTGCGCGCGGATCTCGACATCGCCGCGCTCTATGAAGTGCTCGCGAGCGGCGACATCCGTTCGATCGCGGCGGAGATCCGCCGCGAGCACGCGCTCGCCAAGCACTGGGTCACCACGATCCAGGGCGAAAAAGAGCTGCTCGACGACAAGCCGCAGATGCAGCGCTCCGTGATCCTCCGGGCACCCTACGGCGACCCGATGCACCTGATGCAGGTCGACCTGCTGCGCCGGTGGCGCGCGGGCGGCCGGAAGGACGCCGCGCTCTTCGACGCGTTGCTCGCGAGCGTCTCCGGCATTGCGCTCGCGCTGCAGGCGACCGGCTGATGGACGCCGCGCAGCGAAGCGTCTGCGTCTACTGCGCTTCGAGCCAGGCCTGCGACGCCGAGTACCACGAGGTCGCCCGGAGGCTCGGCGAGCTGCTCGCCGGCGCCGGCTGCACGATCGTTTACGGTGGCGGGCGCGCGGGCTCGATGGGCGCGCTCGCGACCGGCGCGCTGGCGGCAGGCGGCCGCATCGTCGGCGTGATTCCGAAGTTCATGGTGGACCTCGAGTGGGGCCACGACGACCTGACCGAGCTGCACGTCGTCGAGGACATGCGCACGCGCAAGCACGAAATGCTGACGCGCGCCACCGCGGTCGTCGCCCTCGCCGGCGGCACCGGCACGCTCGAGGAGCTCTTCGAGGCGATCACGCTGAAGCGACTCGCGCTCTTCCTCGGTCCGATCGTCATCGTCAACACGAGAGGCTACTACGACGCGCTCATCGCCCAGCTTGCGACGGCGATCGACCGCCGCTTCATGGATGCGCGGCACGATTCGATGTGGACTGTCGTCGCCGAAGCCGACGATGTGCTGCCGGCAATCGAGTCCGCGGCCAGCTGGAGCGAAGACAGCCGCGGCTTCGCCGTGGTGCGCTGATTCGGATAAAATGCGTGCATGAGCAATGAAAGACCACTGGAAGCGCAGATGAGCGCAGACTCGCTGTACCGCGAGGACGTATTCACCGACCAGCGCGTCGGCACCGTCCGGCGCATGACGCCGGTCAAGTCCGACGGAAGCGACGATCCGTCGCGCCCGCTGATCTTCGTCGGCCAGGCGACGGTGATGACGCCGATGGGCTCGCTGCCGCTTTCGTTCGAGCTGAATGCGAAGACGCTCGCCGAGGCCGTGACGCAGTTCGGCCCGGCGGCCCAGCATGCGATCGAAGAGGCCGCGCGCGAATTGCAGGAGCTGCGCCGGCAGGCGTCGTCTTCGATCGTCATCCCGGAGGCGGGTGCCGCCTCGCTCAAAGGGATGGGCGGGAAAGGTGGGATTCAGATTCCGTGAGAGTGCTGTGCCTCTCATGAGAAGAGGGGACAGTCCCCTTTAGCGATCGGTTTTCCCTTCTTTCGTGATGGCGCGGCGCTAAAGGGGACAGTCCCCATTCATCACTGCCGCGGCTTCGCTACTGGTAGTGCCGGGCCAGCCAAGCCTGTACTTCCGCGTAGAAGTAGCGGCTGTTCTCGCCTTTCAAGATCCAGTGATTCTCGTCCGGGAAGATCACGAGCCGGCTCTCGACCTGCTGCCGCTGCAGCACAATCCAGAACTCGAGTCCGTTGTTGTACGGGACGCGGAAGTCGCGCTCGTCGAATGTCACCAGGATCGGCGTCGTCAGCTTCTTCGAGCGCCAGAATGCGCTCTGGTCTTTCCACACCGCCTTGCCATCCCAGGGCGGACCGCCGAGGTTGCGCTCGCGTGAGTAGGCGATGTCGCTCGTCGTCCACTGCGTCTTCAGGTCATAGAGACCCGCGTGGCTCACGAGCGCGCGATAGCGGTCGGTCGACACCGCAAGCCAATTGGTCAGGTGGCCGCCGTAGCTCGCGCCACCCGCGGCCTGGCGGCTCGCGTCGATGAACGGATAGCGACGGATAGCCTCGTCGGCGGCCTGGTTGATTTCATCCGCCGGCCCCGCGAGCGGATCGCCCTGTATGGCCTGTGCGAAGGTCTCGCCAAAGCCGGTCGAGCCCGTGTAGTTGGTCATCAAAACGACGTAACCGGGCGCGGCCAGCAGGTGGTAGTTCCACCGGATGAAGAACTCGTCCTTGTACATGGTGTGCGGGCCGCCGTGGATCAGCACGAAGAGCGGGTACTTCTTCGCCGGATCGAATCCGGGCGGCAGCGCGAGCATGTTGTGCAGGCGCCGGCCGCGTTTCGACTCGAACCAGAACTCCTGAACCGGTTGCCAGTCGATCTGCGCGACCCGCTCCGCATTGAAGGCGGAAAGAGCCCGCCGCTCGCCACTCGCAGGATCGATCTGCGCGACTTCCGGCGGGCTCACCGCGCTGCCCCAGGTGGCGACGACGACAGGCGCGTCTTCGGCACCCTCGACGGCGAGGCCCGAGAGGCTGCCGGAATCGAGCCGGCCGAGCTTGCGCACTTCGCCGCCCGTTGACGGCACGAAGAAGATCCGGTCGTGACCCTCGTCCTCCGCAATCAGGTAGACCGTTTCACCGTCCGGGCTGACCTGGAAACTGTCCACCGAGCGATTGAATCCGAATGCGACGGGACGCGGCGACGGATCAGCCCAGTCGAAGCGCACGAGCCGCTCGTCGTTGTAGACGAATTTCGTCTGCGGGCTCGCGCGCGCGTAGAGCGCGGAGCCATCGGCGGCGAACTGCGGCTGCGAATAGCTCGCCTCGTCGCCGGTGATCTTGCGTGGCTCGCCGCCGGCTGCGGGCATCGCAAAGAGGGCCGTCTGCACTTCGGCGCGTGCCGACTGGTCGCGGGCAGTCGTCGCCGCGAAGACAATGGTGCTGCCATCCGGCGACCAGGCGGCCTGGAGCTGGTCGCCATCGTTGTCGAGGTCGCCGCCATAGCCGCGTGCATTCCTGAGCGCGCTGCCGGCCAGAAGGTCCTGCACCTGCGAGCCGTCGCCGAGCAACTGGAGCATGAGCGTCGGCCGCCGCTCGTCCAGCCAGCGGTCCCAATGCCGTATGGGAAACTGGTCGAAGACGCGCACGTTGTACTTGCGTGCCTTGCGCTCCTCGAGCAGCTTGCGGTTGTCCACATCGTTTAACGCGCCGGGGAAAGTCATGCTCGAGAACAGGATCGCCTCGCCGTCCGGGCGCCACAGCGGCCGGGACGCGCCGGTCGCGACCTTGGTGACCCGCTCGGCCTCGCCTCCGCCCGCGATGTCGAGCACGTAGACCTGTGCCTCGTCCTCGCCGTCGCGTTTCGCCGTGAAGGCGATGCGCCGCGAATCCGGGCTCCAGGCGGGATTCGACTCGGTACCGGTCGAGAACGTGAGGCGCCGCGGCGGCGCGCTGCCATCCGCGGGCACGAGCCACAGGTCGCTCGCCTTCGCGCTGTCGTCGTAGGCGGGCTCCACGACAGGAACGATGACGAGCCGTCCATCGGGCGAAAGTTCGGGCGCGCCGACGCGCTTCATGAGCCAGACGTCCTCGTGGCTGACCGGACGCTTGGCGGCGTCCCCTGCCGACGCAATGGACGCGACGAGGCCGAGAAAGATGAGCGGGCACTTCGATTGCATGTTTCTCGTCAGGAACGCCACTGGCGGGCGCAGACGTTTTGCAGCAGCCAGGGCTGGTCGGGAATCAGCGTCTCGCTGAACAGCTCGCCGCGACCCTGGAGCGGCGTCCAGTCCGTGTAGGCGCCGACCAGCGAACCGAGGTAGGGGCGCGCGATCTCGAGCACCTCCCGGAAATCAAGCTGGTCGGCTTCGCGCAGTCCCTCGCGCGGATTCCGGATCGCCCAGATCGCGGCGCCGAGCGCGCCGGACGCGACCTGGAGGCAGGTCGCATTCGTGTACGGCACGTGACGCCGTGCTTCGGCTATCGAGAGCTGCGACCCGAACCAGTACGCATTCCTCGAATGGCCGGCGATCAAGACGCCAAGCTCGTCCATTCCCGTGACGATCTCGGCGCGAATGATCCGTTGCGTCGGCTGCGGCGACCAGCCGCGGCCCTCGAGCTCGAGCGTCGAGAGCATCGCGTCGTCGCAGGGGTGGTAGACGAACATCACCGTCGGCCGATAGTCGATCTTCGACGCGTGGCGCAGCGTCAGGTAGTCGGCGATCGAGAAGACCTCGTCGTGCGTCATCAGGAGGCCCTGGAAGCCGCCGGAGGAGGGCAGCCAGCTGCGCGCGTAAGTCGCGCCGCCCGGCCGGCTCAGGTAGACCGATCCGCAGCGCGGACGGTGCCAGTGCGAGCCCGAGGGCTTCTTCGGCTCAGCGGTTCCGATCGAAAGTTCCGACGGCTGCATCAGCTCGTCGATGAAGCCGTCGATGGACCAGGTGTTCACGAACTCGTTGGGCCGCTTCGGCCGGTCGGTCGCCTGCGTGTCGCGTTCGGAGACCTGGATCGACGTCACGCCGAGATCTCGCGCGAGAGTCGCCCAGCCGTCCTGCCCGGCGGGCGTCTCGACGCTCTTGTTGAGTCCGCTCGCGAGATCGAGCAAGGCCTGCTTCACGAAATGCGAGACGAGGCCCGGATTCGCGCCGTGATCGACGACCGCCGTCGGCGCGCCGGGCTTCAGCCGCCGCCCGAGCTTCAGCATCTCCTCGCGCGTGCGATAATTCGTGCGCTCGCGCATCGTCAGCATCGGGTTGTCGAACACGCCGGGCCAGGGCTCGATCGAGGTGTCGACGTAGAGCACGCCGTGCGAGGTGCACCATTCGACGAGATCGAGGCTCGAGACGTCGACCGACAGGTTGAGCAGCAGGTCGCCAGACTTCAATCGACGGCGCAGCTCGCGCTGGTACGTGGGGGGCTTCAGGTGGCAGTGGACGAACTTCGCCTGGTTCGCGCCGGCGAGCGCGCGGCCTTGTTCGCTCGCCTCGAGCACCGTGAGCCCGTCTTCCGGCAGCGTGAGATGGCGGCGCAGCAGAGGCAGCATGGCCTGGCCGATGCTGCCGCAGCCGACCATCAGCACGCGGCCGGAGAAACTGGCGGTCTCGATTCGATTGCCCCCCACGACGCGACCCTAGCAAAGTGCCGGCCGTCGCGCACGTTAGGGCATAATCCTTGGCCATGAAAATGAATCGATTCGCGTTGCGGATCCTGCTGGTGGCCGGCATCGGGATCGGAATCGCATTCGCGGCTGACATCCCGCGGAGCCCCGCGCCGAAGGATGTCGTGCTCTACTTCATTTCGCCGCAAGACGGCGAAACTGTGACGGGCCCCGTGACGGTGCGGTTCGGGCTGCGCGGCATGGGCATTGCGCCCGCCGGCGTTGCGATGGAGAACACCGGCCATCACCACCTCCTGATCGATACGGCACCGCCGACCCTCAACCTTCCTGTGCCCGCGGACGAAAAGCACGTTCATTTCGGCAAGGGCCAGACGGAGGCTGTCGTGAAGCTTGCGCCCGGCCGCCACACGCTTCAGCTCCTGCTTGCTGATCACTTGCATTTTCCTCACGACCCGCCGGTGATGTCGAAGCCGATCACCGTCATCGTCCGCTAGTCCCGGCTTCCTGGACCAACGATGCCAACGCGCTACCTGCTGTTTCTTTTGCTGCCGCTCGTCGCGTCCTGCGACCGCGAGCCGGAATACGACCTGCTCGTGCGCGGTGGCACGATCTATGACGGATCCGGGCAGGCGGGATACGCGGGTGATGTCGCGATCAAGGGCGATCGCATCGCCTACGTCGGTCCGAAGGCGACGGGCAAGGCGCGCCGCGAGATCGACGCAAGCGGCCAGGCGGTCGCACCCGGCTTCATCAACATGCTCTCCTGGTCCAATGAGTCGCTCCTGATCGACGGGCGCGGCCAGGGCGAGCTGCGCCAGGGCGTGACGCTCGAGGTGATGGGCGAGGGCGAGTCCATGGGACCGCTGACGCCCCAGATGAAGAAAGACCTCGTCGCGCAGCAGGGCGACCTGAAGTATCCCGTCGAGTGGACGTCGCTCGGCGAGTACCTGCAGCTGCTCGAGCGCAAGGGCGTTTCGATGAATGTCGCCTCGCACATCGGCGCGGCAACCGCGCGCATGAACCTCCTCGCGTCGGAAGACGTGGACCCGACGCCCGAGCAGCTCGCGGCGATGCAGGACGTCGTGCAGAAGGCCATGGAAGAGGGCGCGCTCGGCGTCGGCTCCTCGCTGATCTACGTGCCGGGCACGTTTGCCGAGACCGACGAGCTCGTCGCGCTCGCGGCCACCGCGGCGCGCTGCGGCGGCATCTACGCGACGCACATGCGAAGCGAAGGCGCGGGCCTGCTCGAGGCAGTCGACGAAACGATCGAAATCTCGCGCCGCTCGGGCGCGCCGGCCGAGATCTACCACCTGAAGGCGGGCGGGCGGGAGTACTGGCCGAAGATGGACGAAGTGATCGCGAGGATCGAGGCTGCGCGGCGCGAGGGCCTTCGCATCACGACGGACATGTACGCCTACCCGGCCGGCAGCACCGGGCTCGACGCCGCGATGCCGCCCTGGGTCCAGGAAGGCGGCAATGCCGCGTGGTTCGCGCGGCTGCGCGATCCGGCGGTCCGCAAGCGGGTAGCCGCGGAAATGCGCGCCGGGAAAACCGACTGGGAAAACCTGATGCGCGCGGCCGGCGGCGCGGAGAACGTGCTGATCATCGTCCTGCGCAAGCCCGAGCTGAAGCCGCTGATTGGCAAGACCCTCGCCGAAATCGCGCGCGAGCGCGGCGTCACGCCCGAAGACGCGGCGATGGACCTCGTTGCCGAAGACGAGACCCGCGTCGTCGCGGTTTACTTCCTGATGTCGGAGGACGAGGTGCGGCGCAAGGTGGCGCTGCCCTTCATGAGCTTCGGCTCGGACGGTTCGGCGGTCTCGGCCGAGGGCATATTCCTGAAGAGCAGCCTGCACCCGCGCGGCTACGGCAACTTTGCGCGCGTGCTCGCTCGCTACGTACGCGAAGAGAAGCGCGTCGAGATCGAGGACGCGATACACCGCATGACCTCGCATCCGGCCGCCGTCCTGGGGCTCAGCGACCGCGGCAGCCTCGAGGAAGGCCACTTCGCAGACGTCGTCGTATTCGACCCGGCGAAGATCCAGGACCACGCCACTTACATCGAGCCGCACCAGTACTCGACCGGGGTGTCACAGGTCATCGTGAACGGCGTGCTCGCGCTCGAGAACGGCGAGCCGACCGAGGCGAGGCCAGGGCGATTCGTGCGCGGGCGCGCCTGGACCGGCCGGAAGGACGGCGGCTGCCGCGCGACGGCCGCCGACTGGGACTGGCCGCCAGTCCGCTAGCCGTTGCCTTTCGAGTTCCTCATCTTCGGCATCATGCTCCTGGGCGTCGCGCTGTTCCATCGGCGTGCCCTGCCGATCGCGGCCGCCGGGCTCATCGCCATTGTCGCGTTCGAGTGGCTGGTTACTGAATTCCCGCCCGGGCCGGGCGCCGCGGGACTTGCCGCGCACTTCGCCCACGAGTGGGTGATTCTCGTGAACCTGTTCCTGCTGCTGGTCGGGTTCGCGCTCCTGGCGGCGCAATTCGAGGAAAGCCGCCTGCCCAAAGCCTTGCCTCATTACCTGCCGGATGACTGGACCGGCGCGCTCGCGCTGCTGGCAATTGTGTTCGTGCTATCCAGCTTTCTCGACAACATCGCCGCCGCGCTGATCGGAAGCGCGATGGCGCATACCCTCTTCAGGGCGCGAGTTCGCGTTGGCTACCTGGCGGCGATCGTCGCTGCATCCAACGCGGGAGGCTCGGGAAGCGTGATCGGCGACACGACCACCACGATGATGTGGATCGACGGGGTGCCGCCGACCGAAGTCCTGCACGCCTATATCGCTGCAGCCGTCGCTTTCCTGATATTCGCGTTTCCGGCGGCGCGGTCGCAGCAACGATTCGCCCCCATCATCAAGGACGCACCGACTGCGCACGTAATTGACTGGCCGAGGGTGCTGATCGTCGTGTTCATCCTGGCGAGCGCCGTTGCCGTCAACGTCGGCGTGAATGCGACGCACCCGGAGATCTCATCGCGCTTTCCATTCATCGGCACCGCGGTCGCCGCGTCAATCGCGCTCACTTCCGCCTGGCGCCGGCCGGACTGGAGCATCCTGCCCGCGGCCGTGAAAGGATCGATTTTCCTCCTCTGCCTGGTGGCATCCGCGTCGCTGATGCCAGTCGAGTCGCTGCCGGCACCGTCCTGGCAGAGCGCATTGGCGCTCGGATTCGTATCCGCCTTCTTCGACAACATTCCGCTCACCGCGCTTGCGCTCGAGCAGGGCGGCTACGACTGGGGCGTGCTCGCCTATGCGGTCGGGTTTGGCGGCTCGATGATCTGGTTCGGTTCGTCCGCCGGTGTCGCGATCTGCAACATGTTTCCGGAGGCGCGTTCTACCGGGCAATGGCTGCGGGAGGGCTGGCCGGTCGCGGTCGCCTATGTCGCGGGATTCGCAGCGCTCATCGCGACACTCGGCTGGAATCCGGCCGCCTAGGTGCGCACCGCGCGCGGCGCGCGGCCAAGGCGGCCGATGGCCTCGCGCGTGTCCGTCTCCGCGCGGCGAATGTGCCGCCAGGGGCGCTCGAGCCAGTGGCCTTCGAGCAACGTGAGGAATTGCCGGACGCCCTCCGCGCCGGCTCCGTAGCCTTCGAGCCACCGCGGGCAGTCGTCGATCGGCATGCGCCGCTCGATCCCTCGCAACATGTCGAGCACGTCGAAGGTCGCAGGACGGGTCCCCGTGATGCCGTCACGGAAGCGACAGCCGTGTGCCAGGTCGTTCACGTGGTACGCGGGCGGATCGCCGGCAGGCAGTGAAACCAGGATGTTCGTCGGATAGAAGGCGCCGTGCGCGATGCCGGCGTCGTGCATGCGACGCGCAAGCTGGAATAACGGCCGAAGATCCGGCACGGCCGAGCGCGATCGTTTCATCAAGTAGGCAAGCGGCGCGGTTGCCGGAATTTCTCGCGTTACGAGGATCTCGAACCGGCCGTGGCGCCGGTCACTGCCGTGCGACCAGCGGATCGGCTCCGGGCAGGGGATGCCGCAGGCGTGCAGCTGCGCGAGGAGCTGATACTCGCGCTCGGAGCGATAGCGCACGACCAGGCGACGCATGGGTTCAATCAAACCGCGGCGTCGATACATCTTGACGACGGCGCGACCGCCACCCGAGAGCGGCTCCGACCAGATCAGTGTCCTGGCCTCCGCCTTGATCAGCGTCTCGTCGGCCCGTATGTGCTGGGGGACTATCAAGGCGCGCGGTCCTTGACCAACAGCGCGAAACGATGGCCGGAGGCGATGCGATTCAGGGGAGGTGCCGCGACCAGGCGTGCGCCGCCCGCGCGTGCGAGTTCAGCGACACGTTCGGTCGTCATCGTCAGCTTGGGCGGCTTGCGATTGAAGGGATGCCGCATGCGGCGTGTCAGGTTCTTGAGCGAATAGTGGTCGAAGTAGGTAACGATGACGAAGCGCTTCGAGACACGCAGCAGCTCATGGAACAGCCGATCGCGCTCGGCGGCAGTCGGGAGGTGATGCGCGAGGCGGATGCAGATCGTTCCGTCCACGCTGTTGTCGCGCAGCGGAATGTGGAATGCGGAGGCCGTCATCCACGCCCGAGGCGTCGTGACCTTCGAAGTCGCGCGGCCGTAGCGCAATTGGCCGACTGCAATGTCCGACTCGATGATGAAGTCGGCGGCATCGGCAAACGCGGGGGTGATCCGGCAGCCTCCGCAGGGCAGCTCGAGAATGACGCGGGAATGGCCGACCTTGTCGAGATGGCGGCGAATCAGCCGCCACTCGTGCCGCGTCCCGAAGCGCTTGTGCGCGCGGCGCTGGTAGCCGTGGTTGTAGGCTGCGGCACGCTCAATAGTCTGGTATTCGGCCTGGTAGACGTCGCTTTGCGCTGATTCCTGCGGCGCTCCCCAGGTGCCGGACGTGCCGCGCATCGCAAGCATCGCGACACCGTCATCGATTCCAAATCGGGTGCTGCAGCCGGCGCATCGGATCGCGTTGCCTTCGTGCACGAGCCCCGCACGGCAAACGGGGCAAGCGAGCAGGTCCGCGATGGCCACCAACCCGCCTGGGCGGCGCGCGGTCTCCGCGGTTGCCAGTTCAGTCAGAGCCATCATTCACCCGCCCGTTTGCGACGACGATCCGGCCGTCGTCCAGCGAGCCGCGCACGCTGGTGGTCGCGAGCACTGCCTGGAGCGCTTGCGCAGGCGTCAACCCTTCGATCGAACCATGAACGACGATCGCGGCCGCTTCCTCGGCCACGCCTGGCGCCGCGAACACGACTTCGCGGCCGAGCTCGCGCCCTGCCCAGGACAGGAACTCCGAGAGCGGCCGGCCTTCGATGTCGAGAGCCGGTGTCGTCGATGCGATCCAGTTCCACGAATCGCCGTACCGCGACGCCGGCTGGCGCTGGACCGCACCGTCGGCCGCAATCGTCAACTGCTCGCCCGCCTGGCCGCGTTGCACCGTACCGGAGTTGGATCGCCACTCGACGCGACCCTCGCGTACCCGCAGGCGCACATCGGATCCGTCCAGCCGGACTTCATACTGCGTGCCGACGTGGCGCACGACGCCTGACGGCGTCTCGACCGCGAGCTGGGAATCGCCCGGCAATTCGACGCCTGCGTCCACATAGAGGGCGCCGCGCTCGATGACCAGAAGTTCGGCCGAAGCAAGACGGATCCGTGTGTCGTGGTCGAGCCGCGCTGAGGCAATGCCCGGAAGTGAAATGGCGGCGCGGCCATTCGCGCCCGTTTCGAGTGACTCGCCTGCGGCCAGCGTCTGGCCGGCGACGGCTGGTTGCCAGCCCTGCAGCCAGCCACCCTTGACGCGCACGTCGTCCAGCGCGACGGCCATGGTCGCTACGGGACCGGCGGGCGCCCGAGGCTGCAATGCCGCCAGCCAAAGGCCGAGGGCTGCGACCAGGATGCTCGCGGCGATTGCGAGACCGGACCAGCGACGCCGTGCGCCGCGGCGCTCCGCAACGATCTTGCGCCATTCCTTTCGTAGATGCTCGCGGACCTCGCGCTCGACGTCCGCCGGCGCGCGCTCCCGCATGCCCGCGGCCTTCAGCAATCTTTCGATGTCGTCGTCATTCATGGCACTTCCTCATGCGCCGAGTCCCGCCGCGATGTCCGCGGCCTCAGCGCCGAAAACCTGCTCAAGGGCTTCGCGAAAAGCGGTTCGAGCGCGCGCAAGCAGCGACTGCGCGGCGGTCGTTCCGATACCGAGCCGCACGCCGATTTCCTCGACCGAGCTACCCTCCATGTACTTCCATTCGAGTGCGTCGCCATAGTTCGACGGCAGCCGGTCGAGAACGACCCGCACCAGGCGGCCCACTTCCTCCCGCCCGTAAGCCTTGACCAGGTCGTATTCCTCGGGCGCTTCGAGTGCATCAATCGCGGACCGCAAGTCGGGCCTGTCATCGATCAATACGACGTGCTTCAGGTGGCGCCGCCGCGCCCGGATGTGATCCACGGCCTCGCGGCGGCAGATCTGGCACAGCCAGGTGAAGAGCGCGGAGTCGCCCCGGAAATCGGCAATCCGGCGCATGGCCTTGGCCAGCGTCGCCTGGACGACCTCGCGCGCTGCCTGCGCGTCCCCGTTCAGGCGCGGCAGCGCGAAACGATAAATGCGCGCGAAATAGGCGTTGAAAAACGCCTCGAAGGCCCGCTCGTCGCCTCCGAGCATGCGGCGGATCAGTAGTTGCTCTTCTTTCATGTCCCGGAACGCGCAGGGCGCTCGTATCCAGAGGTTGGACGGCCGGTTCAGCCGCAATCAATCGCGACTCGGCCGCGGCCGATCTTAGCAGCAGCCACCAGAGCCCCAGCAGCTCGAACCAGGCCAGCGCAGCGCTCGCGAGGTCGTGGGACAGGAAATGGGAACCCCGTGCCTGCTGACCGAAGGAAAAAACCGCCCCGAGGGCAATTGCGGCTGCGAGCAGGCCGCGAGCCAGCCGCGGCCTGGTGTCGAAGAGCACGAAATAGAAGGCCATCAGCGCGAAACCCGACGAGGCATGTGAGCCCGGGAAACATCGTCCCCGCGGAAGGCCTTCCGGCCGGTCGTCAAACAGCTGCACGTATGGATGGGTTCCGCCGAATCCCTCCAGGTCCCGCGGACAATCGACATTGGTTGCAAGCTTGAGAACGCCGACGACCGTCGCGCACAGCGCCATGCAGAGGACGAGATACGCGGCCTTTCGCCGGTATGGACGAAGCCTCCCGATCAAGTGTCCGGCAAACAGGATCGCGATCCCCGAGAGGCCGATTGTCCACACCAGGGCGCTTCCCCCGCGGTGGATCAGGTCGATCGCCCACCATTGACCTGCACCGACCCAGGCGTGTGCATCCGCATCGAAAAACCAGGCCCTGGCGATCCGGCGGTCGAGATCCAGGCCGTGTACCAACGCGGCAACAGTGAGGAAGTCTGCCGCCGGCACCCAGAAATGCCGCAGCCAGAATCGCCTCGTGCCAACCGGCACCGGCGTCGCGTGCGCGGCATTCGTCATCAGAAACTGCGCTTCGTCTGGATCAGGAACTGGACGCGATCGATGGTGTCCGGCCCGTCCAGCGGGAAGGCGACGTCGAAGTGCAGCACGTTGCCGAGCGCGGATCTCGTGTTGCCGAACCTGAGCCCGAAACCGGCATCCTTCAGCAATCCCTGGTTTTCAGTCGGGCCGAAGGCGGACTCACCCCAGGTCCGGCCCATGTCGAAAAACACGGCGGCGCCAATGTCTGCGACCTTCCACAGCGAATGCTTCGTGTAATAGCGCTCCTCGATCGTGAGTAGCGCCGTTCCGCTCCCCGTCTGGAAGCGCAGCGGATAGCCGCGAAGCCCCGTGTCGCCGCCAAGCGTCAACTCGTGATCAGCGTCGAGCTCATGTCCTGCCGCAGCCGAGACTCCCGCGAAAAACAAGCCGCTCGGCCCGGTTGGCTGGTAATACCGAAGGCCTGCCGACAATAGGTTGTCGGTCGCTGAACCGTCCTCGACGCGGCTGGTGAGCGCGCCGTTCGCAAACATCGAGGCATCCGATCCAAGGCGCCAGCCGCGGCTCGCTTCCGCATGGAGGAGCGCGGCGTTGCGGTCCGCACCGAGCGCGCGCGTGGACCAGCCGAATTCCAGCGCGTAATACATGCCGAATTGCTGGTCTTCGGTGCGCGCGATCTGGTCCCGATTGCGCGTCGTTTCGAAATCATCCTGCATGCCCTCCATGCGAAGGAACGGGTAATCGAGGCGCCGGTCTTGTGGAAGGGCAGCGGGGGCAGTCTCGTCCGGCGCAGCCGCGAAGGCCGCGTGCTCGCGGCGCAGCCCGAATATCATGCGCCTCACCCAGCCTGCGCGCAGGCCGTCGGAACGACCGAACCGGACCTCACCGAAGTCGGATTGCCGTTCATAGCCTGCGACCGCCTCTCCGAGCCGGTAAACCGATTCGACAACCTCGTCCTGCTGAAGAGCGAGGCCTGAGCTCCAGCGACTGTCCAGCGAATAAAACGGCCGTTCGAAACGGGCGCTCCAGCCCTGTCCGTCGTCGCTGTCGCGCAGCGTGATGTCGTGCAGCCAGCGGCTGCCGCGGACGTTGGGATCGCGCCAGTGCAGTTCGTAGGAACTACGGTCCACGTCTTTCGAAAGCTCGATTGTCAGGAGCTTGCCGCGCCCAAGCAGGTTCAGTTCCTCGAGTTTGATGCCGCCCGAATTCTCGCCGCCGCTCCGGCCGAACGAGATGCCGGGGTTGGTCGTCCAGACCTCGTGAACGTAAACCTCGAGATCGGCCGTGCCATCGCGGCAATTGACGGCTTGAACCGAGGGTTCGCGGATATAGCGGAGATCGCGGAGATTGCGCTCGGTCTCGACGATCTGCCGCTGCGAGACAGGATCACCGGGCCGGAACAGGAGTTGGGACTCGATCACGGAGTCGCGCGTGTCGATGTGAAGATGATCGGCGAGGCGATAGAGGGCCTGGTTCTTGGCCCCGGGATCTTCATCGAAGATCGGAAGCTGCCGCACCTCGATCGAACCAATCCGATAACCCTGTGCTTCGAGTTCCGCGATACCCGGGCACTCGCCACTCGCGCTTCCTTCCGGCTCTACCGTCGCTGCAACTGCCGGAATGCCGAAGAATCCGGTACATGACGCAAGCGCCAGCACGGACGCCATGCGGGCCGCTCGAACGATACGGCGCCTCATGGCTTCGGGCCCTTGTCGGCCATTCGGCTGCCCGGCGGTGAAGGAAGGTAGTCGCCGCGCTCGAAGAGTTCGTAGGCAGTCTGAAAATAAGCGATGCCAAGCCGCTCGAGCTCCGGATCCCGTGCTGCCGGCGTGTAGCGGTCCGCGGCAGGATCGTAGTGAAATGTGTCCACCGATTCTCCGAGGCCGAATACGACGAGCCGGCCGTCCCGGTAAATCGCGATGTCGTGGTTGTGGTTGAAAAGCGCGATGCGGCCCTCGACTGGCGAGTTGAGCGCATCCTGGCCAAAGAAGGGCGCCTCGTAGGGCAGCCCCAGAAGGCCGAGCACGGTTGGTGCAATGTCGATTTGTGTCGTGAGCGCGTCAACCCGCCGCGGGGCAAGGTGCTTCGGCGCATAGATCATCAGCGGGATCTCATAGGTGCGAAGGGGAATCTGCTCCGCACCGTAGACGCGTGCGCCGTGATCCGCCGCGACTACGAACATGGTGTCGTCGAACCAGGCGTGTTTGCGCGCATCGCGCAGGAAACCGCCGAGTGCGAAGTCGGCATAACGCACGCCGGCCGCGCGGCCTCCGCCCTCGGGGAGAATGCCTTCCACCTCCAGGCCCTCGCGGAAGGTGAACGGCTTGTGATTCGACGTCGTCATGATGATCGAAAAGAACGGCTCTCCGACCGCATGCAGGCGATCGAAGCAGGCAAGCGAGTGGTCGAAGAGGTCCTCGTCGCTGACGCCCCAGATGTTCCCGAAACGCACGGAACCGATGGAACGTCGATCCACGACGTCGAATCCGTTCTCGCCGAAATACGCATTCATGTTGTCGAAGTAGCCGTAGCCTCCATAAAGGAAGATCGTGCGATAGCCGAGTGAACGCATGACTGCGCCCCAGGTCGCGACGTGTCCAAACCCCGGACGGCGCAGGATTGAAACCGTTGGAATCGGCGGAATCGAGGCCGAGAATGCCTCGAGGCCGCGTACGGTCCGGGTTCCCGAAGCGTAGGCATTCGAGAACCAGACGGCCTGCTGCGCGAACTCATCGAAGTTCGGCGTGAGGTTGCGTTCCGAACCGTACAGGCGACTGAATTCGGCACCGAATGATTCGCTCGAGACGAGCACGACATTCAACCGCCCGAGCCCCGGGCGAGCGGGAAACGAGCGGTCGAGCCTCCCCTCGGATAGCCGCGTGAATACGCCGCCGCCGCGGCCCAGCTCGCGCGCGACCAGCGCGAAATTCTCTTTCGCGTCCTCGTTTCTGTAGTTGGCCTGGTAATCGATCTCGTTCGTGAGCGCTGCTCGAACGAAGCTGCTGAGCCCGTTCTGGGCCAGCTCGTTTTCCACGCGATTGCGGTCGTGCGACAGCAGGTCCGTCGACCAGAAAAGCGCCGCCAGGGCGACCGCGAGCACATAGGCGGCAAGGAGTGACCATCGCCTCACACGCGCAATCCGCTCCTGCCGAGGATCCCCCTGCGGAGCACGTGGAGGCCGACACTGGCAAAGAGAGTGGCGGCGAGGGCAGTGCGGACGACGGGGTATTCGGCCCAGACATCGCCCGCCACTTCAGTCGGGTAGACCAGGTAGTCGAACGCCACGAGGTTGAATCGCGAGTCGAATTCCTGGAAGAAGTAGGTCTCGGCGACGGCGAGGAAGATCATGGTGAATAGCGCGACCCAGATGCCCGTGGCGATCAGCACACCGTTGACGCGCGAGCGGTACCAGCGATTTGGAAGCAACGCAAGATAGAAGGCGAATGGCGTGAATGCGTAGAGCGACACGACCATGTCGTTCAGAACCCCGCGGACGAGGATCGATGGCAGTTCAGCGGCGGCGACACCGTCCGCAATGCCGAACTTCCACCACAGCGTTGCACGGAGCAGGGCGCCGACAACGAGACTCGCCGCGCCGAGCGCGAACAATGGTCGAAATCGATGTGTCATGCCCGGTAAGACGGCACGATCGGGCGCGATCAACCTCGGAGGTGAATTGCGTCAGAATTCCCAGAGCACGCCGATCGATGGCACGATCGGCAGCCAGTCCGTTTCCTTCGTTTCGAATGTCGTGCCGCCGCTGCCGTCATCCTCCGGAATGAGGCGCTGGCAGCAGGCATTGCCGACATTTACAGCGTTCGAAATTTCGAAAGTGACGGCAAGGCTCCCGACGGAGAGTGGCTTGCGGTATTCCGCACGCAGGTCGAGCGTCGCGCGGATCGGGAATCGGTCGGCATTGCGACTGCCGAGCATGGAACCGTCGACACGCGTCGTCGGCCACCCGCGGTGGCTGCCGGCCACCGCGCCAAAGCGCCAGTTCCCGCGGATCCAGTCGGCGCCGGCGGTCACCGCCCAGGTCTGGTCCCAGCTCCTCGGCACCTGGATTCCGCCCAGGCTGTCCAGCGCCTCCGACCAGGCCAGGCCAAGCCACCAATTGAGGTCGTGTCCCTCGGACACGAGCGAGATCTCGGCGCCGCGCACCTCGGCGGCGAGCGGGGCAACCTGAATGCGATCCGGCGCGATCTCCGACACGAGCGACATCGGGTCGAGGAGATTCTCGAAATGCGGGCGCGGATCGGACTGCAGCTTGCGGAACGCTTCGAAACGAAGCCCGAGGTCGTTGTTCAGCCGGTGATCGACGCCCACGATCAATTGATCGGAGCGCTGCGGCTCCGGGAAGGCCGCGAGCCCGTCCTCCACTTTCAGCTCGTGGACCTCGTCAGTCTGGTGAAAGCGTCCCCAATGGACGCGAATGCTGGTCGCCGGCCGAAACTGCCAGCGCAAATTGAGGCGCGGATCGAAGCGCCAGTCCTCCGCGTCGTCGCCGGTCGTGATCGTCTTCTGTGCGCGCATACCAATCTCGGATACGAGCGGCTCCAGGATCTGCCAGCGGTGCGCGGCGTAGAGCGCAAAGCGCTCGCGGCTCGGGGTGAGAAACGTCGCCCGGGAGAAGCCGGTGTCGCGCGAGAAGAGTTCGGCGACCGAATCCGTGTAACTCGCCTGCGCGGTGTAGCGATAGACGGCGTCTTCTTCGGTCCACTCGAGACCGCCTTCGAGCCAGTTCCACGCATTCACCTCCCATGCGACCCGGCCGCGCAAGTCCCAGTACTCGGAAGAGCGGCGGTCATTCACCATTCCGGTCGAAATCTCCGGATTGTCGATCGTGCCGGCTCGAAAACCGTCAATGGTGCTGTGGCCGGCATGAATCGAGGCGTCGACTCCGTTCTGCCAGTCGTGGTCGGCGCGCAGCCACAAGTAACGGTTCCGGCTCTCGATGTTCGCGTGCTCTCCCTCGGGCTCTCGCGAAATCGCGAGTTCGTCCCGGCTCCACAGCACGTTCGCCGTAACCCGGATACGATCGGGTTCGCCGTAGCCGGCTCGAGCATAGACATCGCTGTAGCTTGGGTCGCCGGCGTCCTCCGCGAAGATGCTGACAAAGGGCTTGATCGTGCCGACCCGCGCCATCGCGAGCCAGTCCAGGCCCGCGCCCTCAAATTCGCCGCTGTTGCGCGCCATCGCATTGAAGACGGAGAGTCCGAGCGCGGAGTGAGGCGCGTCCCGCGCGTCGATCGTGTTCAGGTCGAAGACGCCTGCCATGCGGTTGCCATAGCGCACTGGGAAGCCACCGGTGTAGATCTCGGCTTCGCCGAGCAGCTCGGGATCCAGCACTCCGAAAACGTCGTGGTATGCGGGCAGGTGGAAGGCTTCCCGCAGCGGAAAGCCGTCGAGAAGGGTGAGCAGCTCGCCGCCCTCGCCGCCCCGGATGTTCGCCTGCGCGGTGAGGCCGCCTTGCGCCATCCCCGGCAGTCGGCCGAGCGCGCGGATTGCGTCCTCTCCCAGCGCTGGCTGGGCGGCCAGCGTATCGCCCGCGACCTGCACGCTGCCTGCGCTGCCAAGGCGATCGAGGGCATAACGGCTCGTGGCGACGACGACCTCGCCGAGCTCGGCGGTCGCCGGTGCAAGACGCACTTCCATATCTGCGGACGCCTCGCCCGCGGCAATTCCGGAGATCTCAACCGCCTGATAGCCATCCGCTTCGACCCGGAGCTTGTAGCTGCCCTCGGGAACCGGGCCAATTGCAAATCGTCCCTGGCGATTGGTCCAGTCCACGGCCTGGATTGGAGAAAGTCGGACGCTTGCATTTGCCACCGCGCGGCCGTCTGCTGCGCTCACGACCGTTCCGCGAATGAGGCGATCGGGTGCCGCCTTTGCGCCGGAGGTCACCGCAAAAAGGCCGGGACGCACGACCGTCAACGATAGCCCGCGCGCGGCGAGGATCTCGCGCGCAATCAGCAGCCGGTTGCTCGATTCCGGCTCGACCGAAACGGTCAGGCTGCGCGGCAGGAGTTCCGAACTGTAGATGAAATCGAGCCCGGGACCGCGCAGCTCCGAGAGCACGTCGACGATCGGGCGTCCGACATAGCCCGCCGCGTTGGCAGAGGCCGTGCACAGAAGCAGGTTGATTGCAAGCAACGCGCCGACGACGGCGCGCTCACGAATGCCGCTCATCCGCCCATTAGAGACTCAGTCGAGGCCGACCGCCACCGCCGGCTGTGCAAACGGCTTGCGGGACTCGAGCCAGGCCCAGAGCGAGTCCCATTGCTGCAATTCCGGATGCACTCGCGCAGGATTCATGTCGTGCAGCCCGAGGCCTTGTTCACCGGCGTAGACGTAGTACTGCGAGTCGCGAAGAGTGGTCACGACCGGGATCTGCATCTGGTCGAGGAATCGCATCAGCGTGCGGAAGATGATCGTATTCGGCTTGACGCGATTCGCGACCACGGCAAGCCGGTTTTCGCGGCGCTTGATCTTGCCGGATATGAGCAGGTGACCGATGCAGCGCGAGCAGGCGTGGATGTCGGCGTCGGACGGCATCACCGGCACCAGGACCGCGTCCGCTTCGCGCACGTGCTCGTTGAACTGGTGCGGCTGGAGCGCCGCGGGCGTGTCAACGACGACGCGATCGGTGCCGTGTGGCACGCGCAGCTGGAAGCTCCGGGTCACGCCGAGTGCGCGCGCATAGGCGGCGATTCCGTGGATGGGGGGCTGGTGGGGAGAGCGCTTCTCGAGCCAGCGCGAGCTCGAACCCTGCGGATCGAAATCCATCAGAACGGGCCGGTAGCCGCGGGCCGCATACATGGCGGCGATGCCGGTCGCGATCGTGGACTTGCCCGATCCGCCTTTCGGGTTGAGCAGGACGATGCGGAGCATGGCACCCCCCAGAGCCGTCAATCCAGATTACGCTCTCTGCCTTGCCGCGCATATACTAGAATAAAACGCTTTCAATACCAATGACTTACGCATCCAAACCTAGAATCGTCATCGTCGGCGCCGGTTTTGGCGGACTCGCGGCCGCCGAGGGCCTCGGCCGGCTCGACGCCGACATCACGCTGATCGACCGGGAGAACCACCACCTTTTCCAGCCGCTCCTGTACCAGGTTGCGAGCGCGGGGCTCTCGCCCGCCGAAATCGCCTGGCCCGTGCGCCGCCTGATGCGCAGCCAGCGGAACACGCGCGTGCTGATGGGCGCGGTGGCGGCCGTCGATTCCGCGCGAAAGGTGGTCACGCTGGACGCGGGACCGATCGCGTACGACTGGCTCGTGCTGGCGACCGGCGCGACCCACGGCTACTTCGGGCGCGACGAATGGGCCGAGCACGCCCCGGGACTCAAGACACTCGATGACGCGATCGCGATCCGGCGGCGCCTGCTGCTCGCCTTCGAACGCGCGGAGATGGCTTCAAACCCGGGGGAGACCGCGCGACTGCTGACGGTCGTCATCGTTGGAGGCGGCCCCACGGGCGTCGAGCTGGCCGGCGCCATCGCGGAACTCTCTCGCCGGGCGCTCGCGCGCGATTTCCGCGAGATCGACCCGAGGCAGACGCGGGTGCTCCTGATCGAGGCGGGGCAAAGCCTGCTTGCAAACTTTCCCGAGCAGCTCTCGCGCTACACGGCGGAGGCGCTGCGCAGGCTCGGCGTCGAAGTGCGGCTCGGCAAACCGGTGACGCATTGCGATGGGGAGGGCGTCCGGCTCGGCGACGAATTCATCCGCGCGGGCACTGTCGTCTGGGCAGCAGGCGTACGCGCCTCGCCCGCCGCGCGCTGGCTCGGCCTCGAGCAGGACGGCGCGGGCCGCGTGGCCGTCGCGCCCGACCTTCGAGCTCCGGGCTTTGACGACGTCTACGTCATCGGGGACACGGCCGCCGCGAAGAATCCGGACGGGACGGCGCAACCCGGCATCGCGCCCGTTGCCAAGCAGCAGGGCGCCTACGTCGCACGCGCGATCAGGGCGAGAATCGAAGGCCGCGTTGCGCCGCCTCCATTCGTCTATCGCGACCGCGGCCTGCTCGCGACGATCGGCCGCAAGGCCGCGGTGATTTCCTACGGACGATTCCGGATCTCGGGCTGGCTCGCGTGGTGGATCTGGGGCGTGGCCCACGTCTACTTCCTCGTGAGCCTGCGCAATCGCCTCATCGTCGTGACGCAATGGCTGTGGTCCTACGTGCTGTTCGAGCGTGGCGCTCGTCTGATAACGGGCTCCGACAGCGGCTTACGTCGCTAGCCGGCGACAGTTGCTCGATGCCATCGCGTGTCGGAGCGACTCCAAGTGTCAGTGGCATTCACTGCACGGGAGAATGAAAATGAAACGCGTTTTTGCATTCCTGGTTGGAGCGCTCATGCTTGCCGGCTGCGCCACTACCACCAGCCTGGGCACGGCAGCCGACCGGCTCGACAGCTCGGCTCGCCGGTTCTATCAGGAGACCTACTACGACCGCGCGCCGAGGCCCACGACGGACGACGCTGCGAGGCTCGCTGACGCCGCGCGCGACTTCAACCGCGCCGTTGACCGCGCTCACTCGCGCGAGGACCTGCGGCTGAGCTTCGATCGCGTGGCAGAGCGTTATCACGACCTCCGACGGCAAGTCGATGACCGCGACTCGCGCTATGGGGAAGCCAGTCTCGCGTTCGATCGCGTGACCGAGGCGTACCTCGACGTCGATCGCGCGATGAATCACTCGGGCAGCGCCTACCGTCCGTGACGGGACGGAAGGCGAAGGTCGATTGACCGTCGCCCGACGCGGACCTAGCATGTGACCGCGCCACACGGCGAGGTTGAGGGAGCGTGCCATGAGAGGTTTGGTCCGGCTTGCAGCCGCGTTTGTCTTCGTTATTTCGACCCAGGCGTACGGCCAGTCGCTGCCGCCGAACGACGCCGTAACCGTCGATCCGGACATCCATAAGGTCATCCTCGAGAACGAGTACCTGCGCATCTTCGACGCGCGTGCCTCGATAGGCGCAAAGAGCCCGATGCATTCGCATCCGCCCTTCGTGCTGGTCAGTCTCGATTCGACCCGATTCCGGATGACGATGACTGACGGCAAGAAGAGCATATTCGACCTGAATCCGGGACAGGCTGTCTGGGTCGAAGGCGCCCAGCATTCATGGGAACTCCTGTCGGGCGAGCTGCACGTCATCGGCGTCGAGATCAAGTCCGCCCAGAGCAAGGGCCCGCCGCCTGCAGCCCCGGTGCGTGCGGCAATCGACTCGGTCGCTGCCGACCCCGAAGCGCACCACCTGTTGTTCGAGAATCCGCACGTCCGCGTCTTCGAGGGGCGCACTTCGCACGGCCGGACGAGCCCGATGCACAATCACCCGCCGACACTCCTCGTGAGCCTCGACTGGATGCGGCTCAAGCTGACCCTGCCCGACGGGAAGAACGTCATTCACGACTTCAGCGAGGGCCAGCCGTTGTGGGTGGGTGAAGGCGGCACGCACTCCTGGGAAGCGATCGCCGGCGGCGGACGCGTGATCGCGATCGAAGTGAAGGCGGCTGCGCAGCCGGCCGGCAGCTAAGCGCGAGCCGGCGGGACTTTTACTGCCGTTTTCGCGGAGCATGCTGACGTAGTACCCGGCGCAAGCCAGCGCCGTGACGCCGGTCGCCATGTAGTCGCCCGTGTCGCGCATGATTTTGCGTGGAGCGCCGTCCAACCAGAATATGGCTTGTGACGGCTTGGCATGCTCCGATACGCCTTCGTAGGTGGCTTTGCCACGCTCGTCCAATACCTCGTGCTCGTCGGCCTCGTCGAGCAGGCGGGCGCGAATGCGCCTTGGGCGGCGACGATCGGTGCAATCTTTGGCGCTCTCGTGGCGTATGCGGCCAACTTTCGGTTCACCTTTTCGAGCCGGGCAGCGCACCGCCGCGCCTTGCCACGCTTCCTGCTGATTGCCGCAGGCGGCGTGATCGTGAGCGCGTCGCTCGTCTGGCTCGGTACGCGGGTGCTTCAACTCCACTACCTCGTACCGCAGGCCGTAGCGACGGCCCTGGTGCTCGTCGCCGGCTTCTCGATGAATCGCCGATGGACGTTCGCATGACCGCCTGCGGCGGACTCTGCGTCGTCGTTCCGCTGCGGAACGAGGAATCCGTGTTGCGGTTGTTCCACCGCCGATTGCTGGACGCGATCGCAGGCACCCCGGGCGGCTTCGAAATAATCTACATCGACGACGGAAGCACCGATCTCACGCGACACATCCTGCGAGAGCTCTGCGCCCAGGATGCCCGTGTCGGCTTCATCCGGCTCAGCCGCAACTTCGGCAAGGAACAGGCGATCAGCGCCGGCCTGCGCCACGCGAGAAGTGCCGCGACGGTCGTAATCGACGGCGACTTGCAGGACCCGCCGGAGCTGATCCCCGCCATGCTGGCGGCCTGGCTCGACGGGGCTGACGTCGTCAACATGCGACGGCGAAACAGGGCAGGCGAGTCCTGGCTCAAACGGGCGACCGCCCACGCGTTCTATCGCGTGATCAACCGGCTGAGCGACGTTTCTATCCCCACGGATACGGGCGACTTTCGACTGCTCAGCCTGCGCGCGGTCGAGGCGATCAACGCATTGCCCGAGCGAAACCGCCTCATGAAGGGGCTCTTTGCCTGGATCGGATTCGAGCAGGCGACCATCGAATACGACCGGGAACCTCGCGCCGCCGGAAAGACGAAGTGGGGCTACTGGCAGTTGTGGAACCTGGCGCTCGAAGGGGTCACGGGCTTCTCGGTCGCGCCGCTGAAGGTCGCGACGTACGTCGGTTCAGCGACGGCGCTGTCCGCTTTCCTCTACGCCGCGTACATCCTCGTGAAGACGCTCGTGCTTGGCGATCCCGCCAGGGGATTTCCGACCCTCTTTGTCACGCTGTCCTTCCTCGGCGGACTGCAACTGATGGCAATCGGCGTGCTCGGGGAATACGTGGGTCGCCTGTTTGTCGAGGCCAAGGGTCGCCCGCTGTACCTCGTGGACGAGCTCCACGCGCCGGCCCAAGCCGCCCCAATGCAGGGGAGCCGCGGACTTGTCGAGCACGTCCCCAGCAAAGCATCCAACGGCTGATTTCCGGCTGATCCTCGCCCTGGTTGCAGCGGCAGCGGCCGTGCGTCTCGCGACGCTCGGCCTGTACCCGCTCATGGACACGACCGAGGCGCGCTATGCCGAGATTGCCCGCCGCATGGCCGAGCTCGGCGACTGGGTGACGCCGTGGATCGGGAATGGGGAACCGTTCTGGGGCAAGCCGCCGCTCTCGTTCTGGATCACGGCCGCGAGTTTCAAGCTCTTCGGCGCCGGCGCATTCGCCGCGCGCCTGCCGCATTGGCTCTGCGGCGCCTTGCTCGCCTGGGTGCTTTGGGGCTGGATGCGCGGCCGATCCCGGCGCGAGGCGGTCTATGCGCTGGCGCTGATCGTGGGATCGGGCCTGTTCTTCGCAGCGGCCGGAGCGGTCATGACGGACATGGTTTTCGCGCTCGGCCTGACGATGACGATGCGCGGATTCTGGTTGGCGCTTCACGGTTTCGGAGGCGAGCGTCGCCGCGAACAGTATTTCTTCCTTTTCTGCGGAATCGCGATTGGGCTGCTGGCAAAGGGCCCGCTGACCGTGGCGCTCGCTGGCATTCCCATCGCGGCGTGGACGCTCACGACGGGCGAGGCGCGTCGAGTCCTGGCTGAAATCGACTGGGGACGCGGACTGATCCTTGTTTTCGCGATCGTCCTTCCCTGGTACGGGCTTGCGGAATGGCGCACGCCCGGCTTCCTGGAGTATTTCCTGGTCGGCGAGCATTGGCACCGGTTCACGGTCCCCGCCTGGGAAGGCGACCGGTACGGACATGCGCACGAGTTCGCCCGCGGCACGATCTGGCTCTTCGCCGTGTTCGCGGCGCTGCCCTGGTCAATCCTGATACCCGTGGCCGCGTGGCGCTGGAAGCGGCACGTGCGTCCAGTGCCTCTCGAAGATCGCCCGCTGCTTTGTTACCTGCTGCTGTGGGCGCTGACGCCCTGTGTCCTGTTCACGCCGAGTCGAAACATACTCTGGACCTATGTCCTGCCCGGCTTGCCGGCATTCAGCCTGCTTGCGGCCGTGTGGCTCGCCCGATTGCCGGGTGAACCGGTTGAAAGACAATTGCTCCCGGCTGGTGTTGCGCTGACGGCTGCCGTAGTGCTGGGAGTCGTCCTTGCCTTCAATGCGAATGGCTGGGCTGAGGAAACCTCCACGAGAGCTCTCGTCGCGGATTACCGTTCGCATCGATCCGACGACGAAGCACTCGTCTTCTTCGTCAAGCGGCCGTTGTCCGGGTCTTTCTACAGCCAGGGGACGGCCGAGGTAGCGCTCACCGTCGACGAACTTGGCGCTCGCCTCGATCACGGACCGGCTTACGTCGCGATCAAGGGGAGGCATCTCGCACGCGTGCCAGCGAAAATGCTGTCGCAGCTCAAGCCAGTCGGCCGCAGCGGGGAGTACGAGCTTTATTACGCAGCCCCGGTCACGCGCAATGCGCTGGCGCCGGCGCCAGGTACGGCGAACTAGACCCGAAAATGCGGGCCATCGGGCCCTTTCGGCTCAGAACTCCATTGCCGTTGAATCACTGGTGCGCAGCGTGTCGACCTGGCGGAATTTCGCCCAGGCATTGGACAGCGAAAAGAGGATTGGCTTGCCGATCACCTTGCCGAGGCTGCTCGGCAGCGGAAAGTGACGCTGGTTCGAAAAGTAGTTGAAGAACTTCCGGTAGTCATCGTCCGCTTCACCGAGCACCATCCGCGCCGCGAAACTCCCGCAGAAAGTCGCCCACGGGATACCCACGCAGCCGAGGATGAACCGCACATGCGGCAGCTCCCGGGGCTTTGCAATGACTGGCAGCAGGTCCCGCGACATGTCGATCTGCCCGGGCCAGAATTGCATGAAGGAAAGATCGGCCAGCTCCGGGAAATGGCTCCTGAAGTCCTCAATGATCTTCCGGATGACGCGCGGGTTGTTGTAGGCATCCCTGAGATAGGTCGTGACCGGGGTGCCGCCGCCGAGGAGCAGGCGATTGTCTCCTGTCAACCTGAAGTACGAATACACGAGCTTCGAGTCCCAGCATTGCATCTGCTCGCCGCAGGGAAACAGGGTTCGCAATTCCCTGTCAGTCAACGGCTCGGTCACGCTCAGGAACGTCTGCGCGTGGAAGGCCTCGTCGGCCAGCGGGCTGATCGACGGGCTCATCTTGTCGACTGCGACGATGATGCTGTCCGCGGTCACGCTGCCGGCGTGCGTGTATGCCGTGTGATCCTCGAGCCGCTCCATCTCGGTGCTTTCGTATACCTGCATTCCGTTCTCGATCAGCAGGTTCTTGAGTGATTGAAGCGTCGCCAGCGGATTGATTCCGTAGGTTCCGCCGTAGCGGATGCCAGCGGTGTAGTTCCGTGCTCCGAGGATTCCCTTCAGCTGGCTTTCATCGTAGACCCGCTGGTCCGTGAATCCGACGCTCTCGCGGCATTCCCGTTCCTCCTCGACGGCATCACCGCCGCCCTTTCCGAGCCCGAGGAACAGGGAGTCCTGCCGCAGCAACCCGGCCTGTATGTCGTATTCCTGGATGGTCCGCACGATGCGCTCGATGCCGCGGCAGGGAGCCTCCCAGATTTCCGCGGCGGCCTTGACGCCGTAGCGGCGGACCAGTTGATGGAGTTCAAGCTCGCTATCCGGGGTCAGCATGCCGGCGCTGCGGCCGGATGAACTGCCGCCGATAATGTTCTTCTCGACCAATACGACGCTCAGTCCTTTCTTCAGGAATTCCGCCGCCGCGCTGATGCCGCTGAATCCACCGCCGACGATGAGGACGTCGCACTTGGTGTTCTTGGAAAGCGGAGGGCAATACTTGTACGCCTGCACCATCAAGGTGGTGAACCACCAGTTCTGGTTGACGATCCTCGCCCTTGCAGTCACGCGGCCCCACGGTTGGTTTCGTTGATCCAGGACTGCAGGAGCGTATAGGTCACGGCGAGAATGACGGGACCGATGAAGAGGCCGACGACGCCGAAGGCTACCAGGCCGCCGATGACTCCGGCGATGATCAGGAGCAGCGGCAGGTCCACGCCGCGCCGGATCAGGATCGGCCGCAGGACATTGTCGAGCGCGCCCACGATGATCATCCAGACAAAAAGCGCAACCGCCCAGCCGACGCTTCCGGACCAGTAAAGCCAGATCACGGCCGGCAGGAGCACCGGCAGCGGCCCGAGCTGGGCAATTCCGAGTACGAAGATCACGGCAAGCAAGAGTCCCGGGCGGGGCACACCGGCGACCCAGAGGCCGAGGCCGGCCATCAACGACTGCACGAGCGCGGTCACGACGACGCCGAGCGCGACCCCGCGAATGGATTGTCCGGCCAGATGCACGATCTCTTCGCCACGCTTGTCGCCGAAGCGCAGGAAGAACTTGAGCACACCCCCTGCGGCGACTTCACCGTTCGAATAGAGAATTGCAGCGATGATCACCGTGAGTATGAAATGCACGAAGACCATCCCGAATCCGCCGGTGATCGACAGCAGGTGGGTCGCAACCGTGAGGATATGCGGCTTGATGGTCTCGACCAGCAAGTCCGGGCCGCCTGCGGCCAGTAGCCGCCACTCGTCGGTAATTTTCGCGCCTATCCAGGGCACCTTGTTCAACCAGGCCGGCGGAGGCCCGAGCCCCGTCGTCAGGTAGGTGCGAACCAGGTCGGCCCCCTGGGCGGCGCCGTCGATCAACGCGCCGATCGCGAACCAGAACGGCACAATGAAGATCGTCAGCGCCACGCCTGTCATCACGACCGTGGCCACGGTCCTGTTGCCGCCCACGAGGCGCTGCACCCGTAGCATCAGCGGCCATGTCGCGACGACGATCGTGGTAGCCCAGATCAAAGCGCCCAGGAATGGGAGCATCGTCCACAGGCTCCCCACGATCAACACGCCGATGAACAGCACGACCAGGGTCGTGCGCGTCAGATCGTTCTGGACTTGGGGATTCATGAACCGCACCTCGTGCCGCATTGACTTGGTTCCGCACTGGCACCAGCCGGTATGGCAGTTGGAGTCGTCCGTGTGGTCAAGGATAGTCCCAATCGCATGGTGAACTCCATGTCGATCGGATCCGGTCCTGATCGCCGGGTGAGGTGCGCGCCTGTGAACGAGATATACAATGTGCGTCTTGTCCGAGCTACCAGGGGGCACACACGTGAAACAAAATCGGGCGGCGCTGGGTCTCGCCATGCTGCTCCTCATCTATTCGGCCGGAGCCGCGATTGCGGAAGAGCCGCCGCCTGAACCCGATCCGGAACTGCAGGACGATGATCCGGCCGACGAAGAGGAATCGCCGGACGAGGAGCCAGCACCGGACGAAGCGGCGGAGGGGGATGACGAGGACCAGGACGAGCCTCAATCCGACGACGCAGTCCCCGATGATGATGAGCTGACTGACGACGATGTGGCGGTCGTTGAGGACATGGACGACGACTGGGCCGAAGATGTTGTGGTCGACGAGTCGGACGACGCAATCCCTGCCGATCTCGAGCTGAACCCGACCGGAGAAGCCTGGGAAGTCGTCGAATTTTCGGATGACGGTGACAACCAGGAAGAGGGCGCGGAGAGTTCGACCGGCGACATCAGGGACCCGGCCGACATGCCGATCGTCAGGCGCCCGGTGAAGCGCGCACAGGCCGCGCCCGCCAAGCCACCAGCGCCGGGCACCAAGCCGGCGGCAGCCGGTAGCGAAGACACCGCATATTCGACGGGAGGCAAGCCCATACGAGCCGAGGGGGCACCGTGGCAGGCGCAGATCTACTACCCGCTCGAGGCTCCAAAATGGGCCGACAAGATCCGTAAGGGAACGCCCCTGTGGCAACTGCAGCATTACTGCGGCGGCGCGCTCATCGCGGACGACTGGGTGCTGACCGCCGCGCATTGCATCGACGAAAACATGGTCAAGGCGGGTTACCGCGTCCGTCTCGGCGCCGGCGACATCTCGAAAGACGAGGGCAAGACCTACCGGATCGACCGCATCGTCCGGCATTCGCAGTACCAGCAGAAGAAACTGCCCGCCCCGCCGCCCAACATGTATGCCAATGACATCGCGTTGATCCGGATCGTCGACGATCGCAAGCAGGGGCCTCGCGACCCGGCGCGAATCCATGCGATTCCGCTTTTCGAGGGAAGGGTCGCGCCTGGATCTGAGGTCACGGGAACAGGATGGGGCAAGACCGAGGCGGTCGACGCTCATGCCCCGAGCGCCGTATTGATGAAGGTGGACTTGCGCGCGATGGACACCGAGGTCTGCAAGAGTCGCCCTGCCTTCGGATCCGAAAGGATCCACGGCAGGGTTATCTGTGCGAGCCATCCGCAGCGCTCAACCTGCCAGGGCGACAGCGGCGGTGCGCTCACGTTCACGAATGGCGCGCCCAAAGTCGTCGGGATCGTCAGCTGGGGCAAGAAACGCTGCAGCGGCGACGGCCAGCCCGGCGTCTACACGCGGATCGAAAGCTACCTAGACTGGATCAAGCAGGCGATGCAGCTCGATCCTTCGAAGAACGCGTTGCCGTAGAGAGAAGCGAAACTTCCGGAATTCATCCGCTGCCGGCGCCACCCGCCGGCAGCGGAGAAACTTCGCCGATCAGTCTCAGGGATTGACCTTGTCCCCGCCAGACTGCTCGCCGTCTTCCGAGTTTTCTTCAGCCGGTGCAGCCGCGTCTTCAGCCGGTGGCGGAGCCGGTTCGGCCGCAGGCGGCGGCGCCGCTTCCGGCTCAGCGGCCGCTTCTTCCTTCTTGGCGCAAGCCGCGATCAGCAGGGCTGCCGCCAAAACGGTGGCGGCCGTCATCAAAGACTTCATTAGCGTTCTCCCCGATTTGTACTGGTTGATCAAAAAGGCGTGCAGGACCTGACGAGACTAATCGAAGCCAATGCTCCCGAGCAACCGTCCAAAGCGCGGGTCCTCGCGGATGGGGTCCAGCAGCGGATCGTTGCGCAGGTAAATGAGCCCGGAATCGCCTACCCGGCGCGCCTGCTCGAGCCGCGCAATCGCCGCGTCGCGCTCGCCCCATTGCGCGTGGATCTGGGCCTGCTGGTAGAGAACGCGGTCCCCGAGGTCGGCTACCAGCTCCGATCTCGCAGCGGTCGCCGCCGCCGCGTTGCCGAGCCGGTGCTCGACGATAGCGGCGCCCGTCAGCCGAAAGTCCTCGACCGGCTCGGCGGCATAGGCCGCGCGAGCATCTTCGTTGCGCCCGAGCATGAGGAACGCGTCGCCGATCGCCGCGTTCGTTCGCGACATGTGCGGATTCAGCTTGAGCGCCTTTCTTGCATGCGGGATCGATTCGGCATAGCGGCGGGCCGCGTACTCGATCGAGGCGGCAGCGCGGTGGATGAGGGGGTTCAGGGGATCCAGGATCAATGCCCTCTCCATCGCCTCCGCGGCTGCGCGCTCGCGGCCAATGCGTGCGCTGTATTGCGCGTAGCGCGCCATGACCGTCGCCTCGCCGGCGCCGAGCCGGCGCGAGCGCTCGAACGGCTCGCGCGCCGCCCGCGCGTCCAGCCGGCCCTGGAACAGCGTGAATCCGAGTGTCGAGTGCGCCTCGGCGAGATCGGGCGCGATCGCGATCGCGCGCTCCGCCGAAGCGACGGCGGCATCGTAGAGCCCTGTGAGCTGGCCGACTTCGCCGTACTGGTTCGCAATGGCCGTCAGCGAGCGTGCACGCGCGGCATGGGCGGCGGCGTAATCGGGATCGGCTTCGATCGCCGCGTCGAACTGCGCGAGCGCGGCGCGTTCCGAAGACTCGTCGACGCTCAGGTCATACAGGGCGCGGCCGCGCAGGTAAGCGTCATAGGCCGCGACATTTTTCGTCGCTCCCGGAATCGCCGGCGGCTGGTCTTTCCCGGTTGTGGTTCCGTCGGCTGACCCGACCTCGGCGACGAGCGCGCCGGCAACGGTGTTTGCAATCTCGCTCTGGACGGCAAAGATGTCCTGCATGGCTCGATCGAAAGTCTTCGACCAACGGCTGAATCCTGTAGCGCCGTCGACCAGGTCGGAAGTAATGCGGACGATCTCGCCTGATCGCCGCACGGCGCCATCGAGCAGAAAGGCCACGCCGAGCTTGGAGGCGATGGTGACGGCATCGTCATTGCTTTCGCGAAACGTCGCCGACGAAGCCTGAGCCATGACCCGCAGTCTCTGATCGCGCGCGAGCGTGGCGCGAAGTTCCTCCGACAATCCGTCGGAGAAATACGCCTGGTCCCGGTCGCCGCCGACGTTCTTGAATGGAAGCACGGCGACACTGTTACCCGCGCCGCGCGGTCCGACGCCCAATACGCCTTGCCGCCAGGCGAAGAGGCCCGCCGCTCCCGCTATCGTCGCGCCGGCCGCTGCAATCAGGATGCCGCGACGGGACGGAATCAGGCGGCTGCGCGCCACCGCCGACGCGGGTGGTTGGCGAACTGAATGCCCGGTCGCGGCGCGAATCGCGCGGACGATGCTCGCGATTTCCAGTGCGCGCGGATCGCCTCGCCAATGCGAAAGGTTGATGGCCTGGTACTGGCGAAAGCCCAGCGGCGCTTCGGCGCCGTCGAATGTGACCGGGACCAGTTTCCGCAGGTCACGCCCCTTCGCGGCTTCGTCCAGCACCCAGTCGGAACCGACAGAGGCGGCAGACCAGATGACGATGACTGCATTCGACTTGTCGAGTGCCGCTTCGATCGACTTGGCGAAAGCGGCGCCGCCTTCGATCAGCGTGTCCCACCACAGATCGACGCCGGCCGCCTCGAGCGCCTTGGCGAGTTTCACAGCCCGATGCTGGTCGGCACGGGCATAGCTCAAGAATGCCGTCGGGCGCCCTGCATCCCCGTTTGATTCCCCCACCACGCGCGCAGTTTACCGCGCCGGGAATCGTTCGGCCCTGATACGCTTGACGGCATGACAATCAGCCGCAGGGACATGCTGGGTGCAGCAGCACTCGGGGCTTCGCTGGTCGCGATGGGCCGATTCCGTGCCAGCGATGCTGCGATTCCAGGCGCGAGCGATCGTTACGCGGACATCAATCCCGCGCTCGACCGTTTCGTCGAGCAGTTCATGCGCGACATGAATTCCCCCGGCCTGACACTGGTACTGGCCGACCGCGACGCAGTCCACCGAGTCGTGACCTATGGATTCGGCGACCTCGAGGCGAGGCGGCCGGTGGCGGAGCAGGAGCTCTTCCAGGTCGGGTCGATCTCGAAATCCTTCGTCGCGCTCGCGCTGTTGCAGCTTCACGACGAAGGCAAGCTCGATCTCCACCGTCCCGTCTTCGAGTACCTGCCGTGGCTGCGCGTCAAGTCCGCTTTTGCGCCGTTCACCACCCACCACATGTTGACGCATTCCGCGGGGGTTTCGGCGGGATGGGACACGTTTCCGTCCGATCCGGACGTGGGCCACCTGGCCGCATATGCGCCCGGCGAGCACTTTCATTACAACAACATGCTCTACGAGGCGCTCGGATACCTGGCCTGGACGCTCGATGGCCGTGAACTGCCCGACGTCCTGCGTGAACGCATTCTCCGGCCGCTCGGGATGTCGCAGAGCGAGCCCGTGATCACGCTCGACGCGCGGGACACGACGGTCAAGAGCTACGTTCCGTTTCTGGGAGACCGGCCCTATTCCCGGCACGGGCGCCTCAGCGAAGCGCCCGCGATCATCATTACGACCGGCGCCGGCTGCGTCGCCTCGACCGCGCGCGACATGGGGGCGTACGTGCGGATGATCGCCAACCACGGCAGGACGGCCGGCGGCAGGCTCGTATCCGAGGAAGCCTTCAAGCTATTTTCCAAGCCGCACGTGTCCGCGGAAGATTTCGGGCCCGGCGCGCATTACGGCTATGGAATAGCGGTGGATACCCTGGACGGCAACAGGCTCCTCCGGCACACGGGCGGCATGGTGTCGTTCATGTCGTCCTTGATGGTGGACATCGACGAGGGCGTGGGCGGATTTGCGTCCGTCAATGCGCAGCAGAACTACCGGCCAAATGCGGTCGTGAAGTATGCGATCCAGTTGATGCGCGCGGAGCGCAAGGGCACGTCGTTGCCGTCGATGCCTGAGGCGGACGCTCCGACTCGAGTGAAAAATGCTTCCGACTTCGCGGGCAGCTATGCAGGCGGCGACCGCGGCCTGGAGATCCTTGCGGACAGCGAGCGGCTCTTCGTCATGCACGAAAGCGCGCGCGTTCCGCTCGAGCGGCTGAGCGAGCCCGATCGATTCATTGCTCGCCATCACGCGCTCGAGCGGTTCGCCTTCGTTTTCGGTCGCAAGGACCCCAAGGCTCCTGAAAGTGCGGTCGTGGAAGTGAGCTGGGGCGGTGACTGGTACCGGAATGCGAAATACGATGGGCCCGTCGATTTCAGTTACCCGAAGGCCTGGGACAGCTACGTCGGTCATTACCGCAACGAAAACCCCTGGTTCGGCAGCCTGCGCATCGTCATCAACAAGGGCAGGCTGATGATCGACGGGGCGATGCCGCTGGAAGCAGACGGCGAACTGTTTCGCCTGCGCGACAACCCTCGCAACACCGACTGGATCCGGTTCGGCGAGATCGTCAATGGCCGGTGCATGCAGCTGAAGTTGTCCGGCAGCGACCTCTGGCGGGTTGCGGCTGCTTGAGTACGGCCGAACGGTGATTTAGATGCCGCAGAAGAAAGACCCTGAGAAGCGGGTATTCACAGGCGTCTATTTCGATCGGCCGCAGCACGATGCCTTGCGCAAGTTGAGCCAGGAGACGCGCGTGCCATTGGCAGAGTACCTGCGTGAAGCTGTCAACGACCTCCTCAGGAAGTACGGAGTCAAGGTGCCGAAGCCGCGGGTCGGGCGATGAGCGCGGTGTTTGCTCAGTTTGCAGCGCGCGGCGCGGCGAAAACCTGCGCCCAGTAGATTCCACCGGCGCTCTTCGGATCGGTTGCGAAGGCGACTCCCATTTCGGTGAAGTCCGCATCCATGAGATTGGCGCAGTGGTCCGGGCTCTTGACCCATTCCTTCACGACCTGCTCCGGCGTTGCCTGCCCGGATGCGATGTTCTCGCCGACGACGCGCCATCGATAGCCGGCACGTGAAGCGCGCTCGGCGGGCGCGCTGCCGTCACTGCCGGCATGACCAAGGCTGCTGCGGCCAGCCATGTCACGGGCGTGTGCCAGCGCCGCGCGCTCGAGCGATTCCGAGCGCATGAGTGCGGGCGCAGCGGCAAAGCGCTTCCAGCCACAGCGTCGGGAACGCGACCGCGCCTCGTTGACGAGCTCCAGGACGCGGGCGCTGACGCCCTGAGCCTCATCGGCGGCGGGCGGAACGAGAGGGGCCGCAAGTACGATCCAGACGGAGTCACCGCGCCGGGCAATGCCGAGCTCCCGATAAATAGGGTTCGTGATGTCCTTGCAGCCTTCGTCGACCAGGGAACGTATCACCGCAGATTCGCTGCCGGATATTTCCAGAACCGCGGCCTGAACCGCGTAGTAGCCCGCTTCCTTCATGGCCTGCTTCAAGCTGCGTCCGGACGCCTGTACCTGTGCAGCGCGATCGAGGAGGGGATCCGGGCGCAGCGGGGGCTTCACGCCCATATGAACTTCGCAGCCTTGTTCGCGGATCGAATTGATCGTGCGAATCAGGTCCGCATCTGCCGCCGCGGCGTCGAAGCCCGGAAGCGCGAGAAGAAGCAGCAGCGTAACGACCGGAGTACTCATCCGCATGCGGCGGTCGACTACCGGAACAATGTGAGTGACTTGCTCACCGTGATCCACACGCCCCAGGCAAGCGGAATCCCGATCGCAGTCCATGCGGCAATCAGGAGCGCCTTGCCGCCGGCTGCCGCCGGTGCGGGAGCGGGCTGCAAAGCCAGTGCCTGCTCGTGCGCCCGGGCACGCTCGGCGGCGAGTTGCTCGGTTGTCATGTGGTGCTGCGGCCTGACTGGCCGGATGAAAGCGTTGCAGATCAATCCGCCGAGCAGCATGGCGGCGAGCACGTACATGGTGATGTTGTACGCCTGGTCCGGCGGCACGCCATGTTCGAGCTGGAACTCACGGATGTAGTTCACCGCGACCGGACCGACGATTCCGGCGACCGACCAGGCGGTAAGCAGGCGTCCGTGGATCGCGCCGACGTGCTGCGTTCCGAAGAGATCCGCGAGATAGGCAGGAATCGTCGCGAATCCGCCGCCGTACATGGTGAGTATCACGCAGAAAATCGTCACGAAAACGGCAATCCGTCCAGCCTCGCCGGCGAGCGGCGCGGTGACGTAGAGCGCGATCCCGAGCAGGAAGAAGATCATGTAGGTGACCTTGCGCCCGATCACGTCGGACAGCGATGCCCAGAAAATGCGCCCTGCGATGTTGAACAGCGAAAGCAGTCCCGCAAACGCAGCGGCGATGGTCGCGACTTCCGCGCGATGACTCTCCGCGAGTTCCGCCAGCCGCAGCGGAACCGCGATGAGCCGTCCACCGAACACTTCCTGCAACATCGGCGAGGCCATGCCGATCACGCCGATGCCGGCGCTCACGTTCAGGCACAAGACGCCCCAGAGCAGCCAGAACTGCGGCGTGCGAATGGCTTCATTGACGTGCACGTGATTGGCGGTCACGAGCCGATTGCTGTTCGTGCCAGGTACGTAGCCTGCCGGTTGCCAACCCGGCGGCGGCAGCCGATAGCCGAAGGCGCCCAGCATCATGGAGATGAAATACAGGGTTCCAAGTGCGACCAATGTCTGCCAGACGCCGACGGTCGCAGGGCCCGCAAACAGGTTCATCAGGCGATCCGCAAGCGGCGCGCCGATCATCGCGCCGCCCCCGAATCCCATGATTGCGAGACCCGTTGCCATGCCGCGGCGATCCGGAAACCACTTGATGAGCGTCGAGACGGGCGATATGTAGCCGAGACCGAGGCCAATGCCGCCGATCACGCCCGAGCCCAGCCAGACCAGCCAGATCTGGTGAGCGTAGACTCCGAACGCCGAAATGAACAAGCCGCCGCTCCAGCAGAGCGCGGCGACGAACCCGGCCTTGCGAGGCCCGGCCCGCTCCAGCCAATGACCGAACAGCGCCGCGGACGAGCCGAGCAGGACGAAGAACAGCGTGTAGGTCCAGCCGAGCATCGAGATCGGCCAGTCGCAATTCGTGGATGTGACGAGGTCCAGGAATCCCGCGTCGGCGCAGGTTGTCGGCCGCTCGATTCCGACTGCGCGGGCGAGCGGCAGCCAGAAGACGCTGAAGCCGTAGGCCATGCCGATCGACAGGTGAATCGCGAGCGCTGCCGGCGGCACCAGCCAGCGATTGAAGGCGGGCGCCGCTATCGTGCGCTGCTTGTCGAGAAGGCCCGACGCGGAGCGAGCCAAAGGAGACATGGGCGGCAATGATAGACTGCGAAGCCATCGCGCACGCAACATCCGGAAGTTCGCCATCTTGCCGATGTCCAGCGAAGTGCTTGACGCAATCGTCATAGGCGGCGGCCACAACGGCCTCACCTGCGGCGCTTACCTCGCCAAGGCAGGCAAGAAAGTCCTGGTGCTCGAGCGCCGGCCGGTCATCGGCGGCGCCGCGGTGACCGAGGAATTCACGCCTGGCTTCAGGACGTCAACGTTTTCCTACGTCATGAGCCTGTTGCACCCGAAAGTCATTCGGGACCTCGGCCTGCGCGATCGCGGTTTGACGGTCCTGCCGGCGACAGATCTCTTTTGCCCGATCGGTACCGATGACTACATCGTGTTCAGCAGCGATGTTCGCAAAACGGCTGCCGAATTCGCACGCTTCTCGCGGCACGACGGCGAGATCTATCCGGCGTTCGACGCCTGGCTCAGCGAAGCCGCGAACATCGTGCGCAAGCTGCTGCTCGACACGCCGGTCGATCCGTCGAGAAGCGATTTCAAGGGTCGCCTCGACCTGTTCAGGCTTGCGTGGAAATACCGGAAGACCGGCAGGACCTTCTATCGGCTCGTGGACCTGATGACGATGAGCGCGGACGACTTCCTGGGGCGCTGGTTCGAGCACAGCGTGACGCGCGCGGTCCTCGGATACTACTGCTCGATCGGCACGTTCGCGGGACCGAAAACGCCGGGCTCGGCCTACGTCGTGCTGCATCACATCATGGGCGAGCACGAAGGCGCCGCGGGCTGGGGCTTCATCCGCGGCGGCATGGGCGCGATCAGCGAAGCCATTGCCGCAAGTGGCCGGCGCCACGGCATGGACATACGAACCGATGCCGAGGTCGTCCGGGTTGAAGTCGCCGCGGATCGGGTGTCCCGGGTGGTCACCGCGAATGGCGACGAGTTCACCGCCCGCGCCGTTGTCTGCAATGCCAGCTGCAAGGTCCTGTTCGACCGCCTGGTTTCCCCCGAGCACTTGCCGGCCGAGTTCCTCAAGCACATCCGCGACTACCGGACCTTCTCGACGGCATTCAAGATCAACGTGGCCGCGGAGGCGCCGCCGCGCTTCGCGGCCTTCGACGCGGCTCGATGCGGCTTCGACTTGCCCAACTACATTCACATCGGACCCACTGTCGAATACCTGCAGGCAGCGTACGAAGACGCCTGCCATGGACGCTATTCGAACCGGCCGTTCATCACGGCCGTCGTGCCGACGACCGTCGACGACACGCTGGCACCTCCCGGGAAGCATGTCGTCAACCTGTTCGGCGGCCATGCACCGTACGCGCTCAACGGGCGCGGCTGGAACGACGCGCGGCCGGCATTCGTGAAGAATGTCTTCGACACGATCGACGAGCTGGCGCCGGGCTTCAGCGACGGCATCATCGACAGCCAGGTCCTGTTGCCGCCTGACATCGAGCGCATCATCAACACGCCACAGGGGCACATCTTTCACGGTGAGCTGGCGCTCGAGCAGCTTTTCTTCCAGCGGCCGGCTCCTCATTACGCCGACTACCGGTCACCGATCCGCGGCCTGTATCAATGCGGTTCCTCGACGCATCCCGGCGGCGGCGTATCCGGAATTCCCGGGCACAATGCGGCCCGGGAAATTCTCAATGACTGGAATTCACTTTCCCGGTAGGCATCCGATGGAAACCAACGGTAATGCAGGCCTGGACAATCTGATCGAGTCACAGCGACCTGGCCATTCGCTCGACCGGGCGCTCTATGTGGACGCCGCGGTCTTCGAGCGCGATCGGGTGCGCGTCTTCCGCAACCACTGGATTCTTGCGGCACATGTGTCGCAGTTCGGGAAGCCCGGCGATTTCCGGCTGTTCGACGTTGCCGGTGAAAGCATCATCCTCGTGCGTGACCGCGAGGGGGCCATTCGCGCGCATTACAACGTGTGCCGTCATCGCGGTAGTCGAGTGCTACTGGAAGCTTGCGGCCATGCGCCGGCGTTGACGTGCCGGTATCACGGGTGGACGTATGCAATCGATGGATCGCTCCGGGCCGCGACGCACATGCCGGAAGACTTCGACCGGTCCCAATTCGGCCTGAAGCCGTGCCACGTCAGAATCCTCGAGGGCCTGGTCTTCGTCAGCCTCGCCGAAGGGATTGCGCCCGATTTCGACTCAATTGCGAGCCGCCTGAGTCCATACCTGTCTCTCCACGGACTTGCCAAGGCGCGCGTTGCCGTGCAACGGACATTTCCCGTGCACGCCAACTGGAAGCTCGTCGTCGAGAACTACCTCGAGTGCTACCACTGCAAGCCTGCGCACCGCGAGTACTGCGCGGTCGAAATCAAGGCGGACAGCATCGGCGATGGATCGCCTGCAGCACTCGAGCGCTATCAAGCGCGGGAGCGCGAATGGCGCGCGCAGGCGGAACGACTGGAAACGCTGCTTGCGGAGGTCGGCACGAAGCTGCCGCTCGATGAGAAGCTGCCGACGACACCGATCGCCGCCGCATACCGCGCGCCATTGCGTGCTTCGTTTGTCACGGCCACCGAAGACGGCCGGCCTGCCGCACCCTTGATGGGCGGGTTTCGCGAGTACGACGGCGGGGAGACCGCTCTCGCTGCCGATCCGTTCACCTACATGCTCGCGTACAACGACTACGCGGCCTTCTTCGCTTTCGTGCCGCGCGATGCGGATCACAGTGACATCGTGTCCACGTGGCTCGTTCACGGCGACGCGCGCGAAGGCACCGACTACGAGTTGGCGCGCCTGACCTGGCTGTGGACAGTCACGACGGAACAGGACAAGGCCATCATCGAGGCGAATGCAGCGGGCATCAGGTCCCCGAGCTACCAGCCGGGCCCGGTCTCGACACTGGAGGCCGACGTGGCAGCATTTCGCGAGTGGTACCTGTCGTCCATCGGCCCGGCGAGCCGGCAAACGCGCCTGAAAGACGTCCGGGGTGGCCGCTATTTCACAGCCTGAACTGCGCACCGACTGGGCGATATTCCTGACGACGGTCGCGACGATCGCGCTCGCGTGCGTCCCGGTCTTTGCGTTTCACGACAGCGCCGCAGCGACGATCACCCGCGTCTTCGATGTGATCACGCAGAATCTTGGCGTCCTGTATCTCTGGTACGGGACCGGCGCCGTGGCCTTCCTGGTGTGGCTCGCCGCGAGCCGTTTCGGCCGCGTAAAGCTCGGGTCTTCAGGCGAAAGGCCCGAGTTTTCCACGTTCAGCTGGCTCGCGATGATTTTCTGCGCCGGTGTCGGCGCGACGCTCCTGTACTGGGCCGTCATCGAATGGGGACACTACATCTCGCGGCCGCCATTCGGGCTGTCGCCGCGCAGTCCCGAGGCGATCGAATGGGCGGCGACCTATGGCATGTTCCATTGGGGTGTCACGGGCTGGGCGATCTTCTGCCTGCCTGCCATCGCGATCGCGTACCCGTATTACGTTCGCAAGATCCCTTACCTGCGGCTCAGCACCGGCTGCAGCGCATACCTGCCGGAGGGCGTGACGGGCGGTCGCGGACGCGCGCTTGATTTCCTGTACATGATCAACATGGTCGGCGGCACCGGCACGTCGCTCGGGCTTTCAACCCCGATGATTTCGGCGGCGGTGGCCGAGCTCCTCGGACTCGACCGGCGCTTCCTGCTGGACGTGGCCGTCGTCGTCGGGTGCATCGCCGTATTCGGGACCAGCGCTTACCTCGGCCTGCAGCGCGGATTCAAGCGAATGTCGGATGCGACGATGATCCTGGCGCTGTTGCTGCTGCTGTTCGTTCTTGTCGTCGGGCCCACGCTGTTCATCCTCAAGATGGGAACCAACAGCATCGGCCTCATCTTGCAGAACTTTCTCCGGATGAATACCTGGACCGACCCGGTCCACGACAGCGGGTTCGTCGAAAGCTGGACGGTGTTCTACTGGGCGTGGTGGATGGCGTACGCGCCATTCGTCGGGATCTTCGTGACCCGCATTTCGCGCGGCAGGACGCTCAGGGAAGTCATCGGCGGGATGCTGACATTCGGCAGCTTGGGTGCGGCCGCGTTCTACGTCGTGCTGGGAAACTACGCCTTGCACCTCGACCTGCGCGGCCTGCTCGACGTGACCGGGATGGTGGCGAATGGCGCCGAAGCGTCGGCAATCACGGCCGTCATCGAAAGCCTTCCGTACGGGCAAATCGCGCTCGGCATCTTCGTGCTGGTCGCGGTCGTACTGCTTGCGACGACCTATGACTCAGCGTCGTACACGCTTGCGTCTGTTTCGACCCAGCGACTCGAGGCGGGGCACGACCCGGCGCGCTGGAATCGGGTGTTCTGGGCCTGCGCACTCGGTTTCCTGCCGATCACCCTGCTGTTCGCGGAGGGCGGCCTCAAGGTCGTGCAATCGGCGACGATCGTGGTGTCGATGCCGCTGCTTGGCGTCGGCGTGCTGATGGCGCTGTCGCTGATGCGAATGTTGCGCGAGGACGTGCGCGATCGGACGTAGGGTCAGTCCTTCAAGACCCGCGCAAAGATCTCGCAGGCCCAGTCCACTTCGTCGGCTGTGACAATCAGCGGCGGCGCGATCCGGATGGTGTTCTCATGCGTGTCCTTGGCGAGCAGGCCCGCGTCGCGCAGCTTCTCGCAATACCGCCGCGCGCCGCCGGCATCGGGCAGCAGTTCTACGGCAAGCATCAAACCGCGTCCGCGGACCTCGCGGACTGCGGCGCTTCGGATGTTCCTGAGCTGCGCCATGAATCGGGCCCCCTGCCGCTCCGCATTGGCGATCATGCCTTCCTCGACGAGTACCTTGAGCGCCGTGCGCGCGATCGCGCAGGCGAGCGGATTGCCGCCGAAGGTGCTGCCGTGCTGGCCGGGCTTGAGGACACCCAGCACCTCGGAGTTCGAAAGCACGGCCGAGACCGGGTAGTAGCCGCCGGAGAGCGCCTTGCCGATCAGCGTGACGTCGGCCTCGATGCCTTCGTGCTCCTCGGCGAGCAGCTTGCCGGTACGACCGAGACCCGTCTGGATCTCATCGAGGATCAGCGTGACGTTTCGTTCGCTGCAGAGTGCGCGCACGCGCGGGAAATACCCGGCCGGCGGGATGATGACGCCGGCCTCGCCCTGGATCGGCTCGACGAGGAATGCCACGGTGTTCTCGTTGACAGCGGCTGCGAGCGCGTCGAAGTCACCGAAGGGCACGACGCGGAAGCCCGGAGCGAACGGGCCGAAGCCGCCGCGCGCGTCCGGGTCCGTGCTGAAACCGACGATGGCGAGCGTGCGGCCGTGGAAGTTGTTCGCGCAGACGACGATCTCGGCGCGTTCAGCCGGCACGCCTTTCACCTCATAGCCCCACTTGCGCACGGCCTTGAGCGCGGACTCGACCGCCTCGGCGCCGCTGTTCATCGGCAGGATCTTGTGCGAGCCGGTGAGCTGCGCGAGGTCTTCGTAGAGGAGGGCGAGCTGGTCGTTGCGAAAGGCGCGCGAGGTGAGCGTGAGCTTGCTCGCCTGCTCCACCATCGCGGCGAGGATTTTCGGGTGGCAGTGGCCCTGGTTCAGCGCCGAGTACGCCGACAGGCAGTCGAGATAGCGCTTGCCCTCGTTGTCCCAGACCCAGACGCCCTGGCCGCGGACCAGGATCACGTCGAGCGGCTTGTAATTGTGGGCGCCCAGGCTCGCTTCGATCGCAATCAGATCTTGCGTCGCGGTATTCACATGAGTCTCAGGGTTAAGCATCGTCGGCGCGCCTCATGAGGGTGCTCTTTCCGAACAACGAGCCCACCAGATCGACGGCGACCTCCGCCGACCGGTTATGCATGTCGAGCGCGGGATTGAGCTCCATGATGTCGAGCGAGGCGAGCAGCCCGGTGTCCGCCACCATCTCCATGCACAGCTGCGCCTCGCGGTAGGACGGGCCGCCCGGCACCGTGGTGCCGACGCCCGGCGCGATGTCGGGGTCGAGGAAGTCGATGTCGAAGCTGACATGCAGGTGCGTGTCGCGATCGAGCCCCACGAGCGCCGCGCTCATCGCGGCGCGCATGCCCAACTCGTCGATGTAGCGCATGTCGAAGACTTCAAAGCCGAGCTCGTGCACGAAGCGCTTCTCGCCGAGGTCCACGCTGCGGATGCCGATCTGGCGGATCTCGGATGAAAGCAGGGCGGGCCCTTGCCCGCCAATCCCTACCAGTTCCCGAGGGCCATGGCCGAGCAGGATGGCGACCGGCATGCCGTGGATATTGCCACTCGGCGTCAGGACGTTCGTATTGGCATCGGCGTGCGCGTCGAACCAGAGCACGCAGAGCGTGCGGCCACTTTCGTGCGCGTGTTGCGCGGCGGCGGCGATCGAACCGATCGCGAGCGAATGATCGCCGCCGATGAGGATCGGCAGCCGCTTGGCGGAAAACTCGGCGCGACAGGCATCGAGGACCGCGCGGTTCCAGGCGATGACCTGCGGCAGGTGGCGGTACCCGTCGACCGGCGGCAGGCCGGGATTGCCGGGCCCTTGCAGATTGCCGCGGTCGGCGACCTCGACGCCTTGGGACTCCAGCATGGCCTGCAGCTGCGCGACACGAAGCGCCTCCGGACCCATCGATGCCCCGCGCGTGCCGGCGCCGATGTCCGTGGGTGCACCGATGATCGAGATCTTTTTCATGCTTGCGCAGTGCGACGCAGTTGGTCGGGGTGACAGGATTTGAACCTGCGACTCCTACGTCCCGAACGTAGTGCTCTACCTGGCTGAGCTACACCCCGAAATGCGAGCGGGGCAGTGTAAACAAGGCCCCCCGTGCTTTCAACGGGCGCAATTCCGCGTATCTTGCGTGCTCGATCCATCGAGGGAGCCCAGGCATGACTCGTTCTTTTCGCGAAATTGGCATGCTCGTGGCGCTGGTATTCGCGGCCCAACCGCAGCTTGCGTCGGCACAGGACATCGACCTTGTCGACGTAACGCTCGTCGACGGCACGGGCGCCGCGCCGCGTCCGCATGTCACCGTCAGCGTGCGTGGCGGCAAGATCGCGGCGATCGACGAACGAGCCCAGTCACCCGCCAATGGCGTCCGACGAATCGACCTCGGCGGCCGTTACCTGTTGCCCGGGCTGATCGACGCCCATGCCCACATCGAATCACCGGCGGCGGCGCTCCGAGCGTTGCAATCCGGAGTCACGACAGCACGCGTGCTGGGCGACACACACTTGCAGGCGATCGGCACGCGGGATCTCGTGCGCGCAGGGCACGTGCCGGGACCGGAGCTGCTGGTGTCGCCAGGCCACATCCGACCGAAGCCGGGCCTCGCGTTTTTCACGGTGTATACGCAGTTCGGCGATGCCATTGACGGTGAGCTGCGAGGCGAGGATCGCATTGGCGAGGCGACGCGCGCACTCATGGCCAGGGGTGCCGACGTCATCAAGGTCGGGGCCAGCGAGCGCGCCGGTCTTGCGAACACCGACCCGCGCAAGCCGGAACTCACGGAAGGCGAGATACGCGCTGCGGTCACGGAGGCCGCGAGGAAGGGCCTATACGTCGCGGCGCACGCCCACGCGCGCGAAGGTGCGACGAATGCGGTCCGAGCCGGCGTGCGCAGCATCGAGCACGGGACCTGGGTCGACGACGAGACGCTCGCCGAGATGAAGCGCCGCGGCACGTTCCTTGTGCCGACGATGGCAGTCATGAGCCCGCTCGGCGATCCACAGGGCAACTCGGCCGATGACGTGGCTCTCCAACTGCGGACCCAGGCGATGATGGGGCCGCTCAGGGCGGCAGTGCGCAAGGCACACGCGATGGGCGTGAGCGTCGTGGCTGCGACCGACGGCAGCTATGCCGACCAGGACGACACCGGCCGCATCCGGATCGCGCACGAGATCGCGATGCTGCGCGAGCACGGCGGCTTCACGCCGATCGAATCCATCAGTGCCGCCACGCAGAATGGCGCACGCGTGATCGGAATTGAATCCCGCACGGGCTCCGTCCGCGTCGGCCTCGAAGCCGATCTCGTCGTTTACGATGGCGATCCGCTCACCGACAGCAAGGCGTTTTTCGAGCCGCGCCTCGTAATCAGCAATGGTGAGATCGTCGTGGAAGGCACGGGCCTCTAGCTTCAGGATCTCCGGCTGACGGCGTAGCGGGCCAGCGCCTCGAGCCCGTCGCGATAGCGGGATCGCGGAATTTCGGCCAGTGCCTCGAGCGCCCGTTCGACCTCGTTCTCGGCGAGCTGCGCGGTGTAGTCGAGGCCGCCGGTGCTTTCGACCACGGCGCGGATCGGTCCCTGTTCCTCGGTTCCACCCTGCTCGATGGCATTGCGGATCAGCGAGGCCGATTCGGCATCGCTGTGCGCAAGCGCGTGAATCAGGGGCAGCGTCGGCTTGCCCTCGGCGAGGTCGTCGCCGATGTCCTTGCCGAGCTCCTCGTTGTCGCCGCGGTAGTCGAGGGCGTCATCGATCAGCTGGAAGGCGATGCCGAGGTGCTTGCCGTACAGGGTGAGAGCGGCCTCCACCTCCGCAGGCGCGCGCGCGATGATCGCCGCAATCTGGGCGCCGGCCTCGAAGAGGCGGGCGGTCTTGCGATAGATGACTTCCATGTACCGGATCTCGGTCGTGTCCGGATCGCCGGAGTTCATGAGCTGGAGCACTTCGCCGGCGGCGATCGTATTGGTCGCATCGGCCATCACGCGGATGACCTGCGCCGAGTCGAGGCCGGCCATCATCTGGAAGGCGCGCGAATAGAGGAAGTCGCCGACCAGTACGGAGGCTGGGTTCCCGAACGCATGGTTGGCGGTTTCGCGTCCACGGCGGCGTGCCGAGTCGTCGACGACGTCGTCGTGCAACAGGGTCGCCGTGTGTATGAATTCAATAAGCGCGGCAGCCTTGACGTGGGCCGAATTCCTGCCGCCGGCGGCCTTGGCGGCGAGTACGACGAGCAGCGGCCGGAGGCGCTTTCCGCCGCCGCCGACAATGTAGTCCCCCACCTGGTTGACGAGCGCGACGTCGCTGCCGAGCTGGCGCCGGATTTCGGCGTCGACCGCGGCCAGGTCACTGGCGACAAGGGCTCGTATCTCGTTGAGTTGCATGGAATCCCGGCATCCCCGCTGGGCAGAGGCATCCTAGCGGCAATTGCCCCCCGGGGAAATCCGTGACGAGTCCGGCCGACAATCAAGGAGGATTACGGCGCTCAAATCGGTCGAAAGCGGGGCGCCAGGTCGGCGCCCCGCCCGTGGATCAGCGGTCGACCCGAATGATTCGACCCGTGAAGATCTCGGCGATGAATATCGCGTTCCGTGCCCTGTCGTACACCATGCCGCTCGGCCCGATGAGTCCTGAAGCGACTTCTTCGGGCGGCTGGGCAGGATCCTTGAAGCGCAGCAGGCGGCCCGGCGCTCCCGACGACAGATTCGCTGAGATTTCGAGCACGTAGATCTGATTGCCGATCTTGAGCACATCGGTCACTGACGTGAGCCCGCTGATAAAAGTTGTTTGGGTCCTGGCCACTACGTCTACGAGCCTGAGGCTCGCCGAACCCGGTGTGAATGGCACGCCAGTCAGGAGCGACACCAGGTATGTGCTGCCCTGGTAATACCTCACCGCCGTCGGTACCGCATCGGAAAACGGCGGTATGACGCCAGGAGCGTTCGCGATCGGCGGAAACCGCATGATTACATCCGGCCAGTTGCCACTGATTCGGAGCAGGCTGTTCTGGCCCGAATCGATGACGAGCAGGCTGCCATTCGAACGCGCGATCATGTGAAACGGATTGGATCCGCGCACATTGGTGATGGGATCGGGGCGTGCATCCTTGAAGTCCACGACGAGCCTTACCCAGAGTTTCTGGCCAGCGGCATTCTCAAGCCTCACGGTGCGGCCATCCGCCAGCAAATCGTGATCTGGCCGCGTCAGCGCGAATGGTTCGACGATCTGGTCGATCGACCGGCCAAAGGTGAGTCGCAGCACCGAGCTGAATATCGGGGAGACCGAGCCCGTGGCGTTCGGCACCTGCGCAGGAGGCCCATTGGGGCTGAAGCGCAGCATGTCGCCCTCGCCGATTGTCAGGTTGATCACACAGCAGTCGCTCACTGCCGGTGCCTGCGGACCAGAGGGCTGGCCGGTGACCTCGATGCCCGAGGGTAAGCCCGTCAGGATGGTTCGGACGACTCCGGATTGATCTACGATCGAGAGTTCGCCGTCATTCGCCGCCGTGCCCCGCTCGGTAACCAGCAAGTTGCCCTGCTGCGTCAACGCGAGCTTGACGGGGCCAGTCAGGCCGACCGCAAAAACCGAGGACTCGTGGGCCCCGCCTATCGCGGGCAATAGAGCTGCGCTCATCGCCAGTACTAACAACATCGTGCGCGTTTTCATGGTCATCTCCTGACAATTCGACTTTTTAGGGCTGCCGGCAACCGCGCAGGCTGCGCCGCCATCCTTCCGAAAGTCGATGGACGCAATATGACGATTCTCTGACACGTTCATGACCGGGCTCACCGGGGCGCATTATGCTTGCGGTGGAGAGTGCGCATGATGGACAGCACAACTTCAGTGAGCTTTGACGGATGGACGTTGTTGCGTGCATCCGGCGAGCTGGTCAAGGAAGGCCGGCGAGTTCGACTGCAGGACCAGCCGCTGCAAGTCCTGGAAGAGTTGATCGCGCGGCCGGGCGAGCTCGTGACGCGAGAGCATCTGATTGCCAGGCTTTGGCCGAAGCAGGTTGTCGATTACGACACCGCCCTCAACGCCGCGGTGCGGCGGCTCCGGTCGATCCTTGGCGACGACGCGGAGATGCCGCGCTATATCGAGACGATCCCGCGCCGCGGCTACCGCTTCATCGGCAACTTGGCCGCCGAGGCGTGCGCCAGCGAAGTCCCGCCAATTCGACGCAGGTTCGCCCGCTGGGCCGCAATCGGAGTATTGGCGGTGGTGATTGCCGCGGGCTTCGTATGGCTGGCACTGCCTCGTGATCCGGCGTCTCGTGCCGACGAGCCGGAAACGCCGGATGGTGGCGCCATGCCATCGATCGTGGTCATGCCTTTTGTGGACCTGGTGGCAGATCGGAACTCAAAGTACTTCGCCGACGGGCTTACCGAAGAACTGATCCACCGACTTGCCCATATCGAGCGGCTACGTGTGATCGCGCGAACCTCTTCCTTTGCCCTGGAGGGCAAGGGTGCTGACATCGCCACGGTCGCTCGGCAATTGGGCGTCAGCCATGTCCTCGAAGGCAGCGTGCGTCGCTCGGGCGATCGGCTGCGCATCACGGCCCAGCTCATCGACGCCTCTACGAGTTCGCACTTATGGTCGCAGAATTACGACCGGCATCTCGGCGACGTCATCGAGATCCAGGATGACATCGCGAACTCGATCGCCAACGTCCTGGAATTGCGGCTAGCGAGCGCTCGCCGACCCAGCCGCCCAGTCGATCCGCGTGCGCATGACAAGGCGTTGCTTGGGCGATTTTTCCTACACCGACGCGCAACTGGGGACACCGCGTTGGCGCGCGCGCAGTACGAACTGGCAATCGAAATCGATCGCGACTATGCCGAAGGCTGGGCCGGGCTCGCAAACGCTCTGTGGATACAGACCACCGAAGGATCGATCGAGCGCGAAGCGGGGCTCGAGGAAATGCGAGAGGCCGCCACCAGGGCGCTGGTGCTTGACCCGACCCTGGCAGAGCCGTACGTGCGTCTCGCGCTGTACGCATGGATGAGGGGTAACGAGGCCGAGAAACAGAATGAATTGCGGATCGCGCTGGAGCTCGAACCGAACAATCCGCTCGTCATGGGCTTCGCTGTCGGGGAGGCGGCACGCGCGGGCCGGCTCGAGGAAGCGGCCGAATTGCAAGCGGAGTTGGCCGGGCGGGACCCCTTCTCGGTCGTCCATCGCTACAACCTCGCGTTCCATCTCTATCTGGCCGGCCGCTACGAAGATGCCATCGCGGAAACGCGGCGCGTGCTCGCGCTCAATCCCGCGCATGAAAACGGCCTGCAATGCTTCAGCCTCGTGCTTCTTGGCCGGTTCGACGAGGCCATTCGTTTGGCGCAGAACGAAGCGACCGCGGCGGACCGCCACCAGTGCGAAGCTCTCGCGCGGCACGCTCTGGGCCATTCTTCGCGGTCAGACGCTGCGCTCGCGGCGCTGACTGCGGGATTTGGCGAGACCGAGCCGCTCCGGATTGCGGAGGTCCACGCCTACCGCGGCGAGTCCGACGCGGCATTCCGTTGGCTGAACACGACGTCTGAAACCTGCCGCGACCTGGCGACGTTTCCCGCTGGATGCAGACTTCCGGTCAGGCGTCACTCGCCGCTGCTTGGGTCGCTGTATCGGGACAAGCGCTGGGCGACCTGGAGCGCGGAACAGGATCGACCGCCGCAGTGGAACCGCGCCGCGGCCGCATCCCGGACGGATTCCGGCCGGAATTGACCCCGAAGGGTCCCGTCACTACAATTGCCGGCTCTTTTTGGAGTCCAGTCAATCATGTACGCCGTCATTGCCACCGGGGGCAAGCAGTACCGGGTGAGCGAGGGCACCGTTGTGCGGGTCGAGAAACTCGACGCCGACGCGGGCGCCACCGTCGAGTTCAACCAGGTCCTGCTGATCGGCGAGGGCGCGGACGTCGCCATTGGCGCACCCTATGTCACGGGTGCGCGCGTCACCGCGACCGTGCAGGCGCACGGCAAGGCGGACAAGGTCAGTATCGTGAAATTCCGGCGCCGCAAGCACTACCTGCGGCAAAAGGGGCATCGCCAGCCGTACACCGAAGTGAAGGTGACGGGCATTACCGCGGCCTGAGGACTCGAACATGGCACACAAGAAAGCAGGCGGCAGTACCAAGAACGGGCGTGAGTCCCAGTCGAAGCGGCTCGGCGTCAAGAAGTTCGGCGGCGAGCGCGTGCTCGCGGGCAACATCCTCGTGCGCCAGCGCGGCACGCCGTATCGCGCGGGCGACAATGTCGGCGTCGGCACGGACCATACGCTGTTCGCGCTGAAGACCGGCCGCGTCCAGTTCAAGAAGAAGGGCGCCGAAAGGCGCACCTTCGTCAGCGTCCTGCCGGAGTAAGGAAGGGCCGCGCGATTCGAGCAGAAACCCCGGCTCGGCCGGGGTTTTTCGTTAGTGCGGCAGGCAAAGATGAAATTCATCGATGAAGCAATCGTCAAGGTGAAGGCCGGCAACGGCGGCCGCGGCGCGATCGGCTTTCGCCGCGAAAAATTCGTTCCGTTCGGTGGTCCGGACGGCGGAGACGGTGGCGCGGGTGGAAGCGTCTGGCTGCGGGCGCAGCAAGGCATGAACACGCTCGTCGATTACCGCGTCCAGCGCACCTTCCGTGGCGGCAACGGCCAGCCGGGCGCAGGCCAGGACTGCACCGGACGCGGCGGCGACGACCTGTTCGTGCCGATGCCAATCGGCACGGTCGTGATCGACGACGATACGGGCGAGATGCTCGGGGACCTTTCAAAGGCCGGGCAGACGCTCCTCGTCGCGAAGGGCGGCAAGGGCGGCTGGGGCAACCAGCGCTTCAAGAGCTCGACCAACCGCACGCCGCGACAGAGCGGGCCTGGGCTGCCGGGCGAGGCGCGGAGTCTCCGGGTCGAGTTGCGGCTGCTGGCCGACGTCGGGCTCCTCGGACTGCCGAATGCCGGAAAATCCACGCTGATTCGCGCCGTTTCGGCGGCGAGGCCGAAGGTCGCCGACTATCCGTTCACGACCCTGCATCCGCAGCTCGGTGTCGTCGCGGTCGGGCCACTCAAGAGCTTCGTCATGGCCGACATCCCGGGACTGATCGAGGGTGCGGCCGAAGGTGCGGGTCTCGGCATCCGGTTCCTGAAGCACCTTCAGCGCACGCGGGTCCTGCTGCACCTCGTCGACATCGCGCCGCCCGATCTGGATGCGGATCCGGTCACCGGTGTGCGCGCCATCGTGAAGGAGCTGAAGAAGTTCAGTCCCGAGCTCGCGAAGAAGAAGCGCTGGCTCGTCCTCAACAAGATCGACCTGTTGAGTGGCGATGAGCTGGAGAATCGGTGTACCGAGATCGTTCGCAGGCTGCGTTTCAAGGGACCGGTTTTCCGGATCTCCGGCGCGACTGGGGCCGGAACGCGCGAGCTTTGCCAGGCGGTGATGAACGAACTCGAGAATTGAAGGGGACGTTCACCTTCAAATTGTTGTCGAGATCAACCGGCGACGAATCGCCTTTTGAAGGTGAACGTCCCCTTCAATTCTTACTTTGCGGCCATCGCCTTGACTTGGCTCGCCAGGCGGCTCTTGTGGCGGGCAGCCTTGTTGCGATGGATGATTCCCTTGCGGGCCATCGAGTCGATGACGGGCGACGCTGCCTTCAGCGCGGCGGCGGCCTCGGTCTTCTTGCCGTCGCGAATGGCTTCGAGAACCTTGCGCACAGCGCTCCGCACTTTGGAGCGGTGTGCGACATTCCGCGCGCGGCGTTCGACCGCTTCGCGGGCCCGTTTTTCGGCTGACTTGGTGTTGGCCATAAGGGCGCGCATTGTCCGGATGCGGGCCCGGATTGTCAACGCGGTATAGTGCCGCCGGCATGTCGCACGCATTCCTGCGCAATACGACGATCGTCGGCCTGCTGACCCTGCTTTCCCGGATCACCGGCGTGATCCGGGACATGGTCTACCTGATCTCCTTCGGTGCCGGGCCCCTCATGGACGCCTTCCTGGTGGCGTTCAAGATCCCGAATTTCCTGCGCAGGCTGACGGCGGAAGGCGCTTTCTCGCAGGCCTTCGTGCCGGTCATATCCGAGTACAAGACGCAGAAGACGCACGCGGAAGTCCGCGAGCTGGTCGCGGGCGTCTCGGGCGTCTTCGGCCTGCTGCTATTCGCGATCACGCTGATCGGAGTCATTGCTGCGCCGGTGCTCGCCTTGATCTTCGCGCCAGGCTTCCACGGCGAAGACGATCGCTTCGACCTGACGGTCGAGATGCTCCGCTTCACCTTCCCGTACATGTTCTTCATCTCGCTGGTCGCTCTCGGTAGCGGCGTGCTGAACAGCTACGGCCGCTTCGCCGTTCCGGCGCTCAACCAGACTTTGTTGAACCTGGTGATGATCGCGACGGCGGGCCTCGTCGCGCCATATTTTCCGAGCCCCGGGCTCGTGCTGGCGATCGGCGTATTCGTCGCCGGCGTCCTGCAGCTCGTCGCACAATTCCCGGCACTTCGCGCGATCGGCCTGCTGCCTAGGCCGCGCTTCGACCGCGCGCATGAGGGCGTGCGCCGGATCGGGAGACTGATGCTGCCGGGAATCTTCGGCTCCTCGGTCGCACAGGTTTCGCTCCTGCTAGACACGATCATCGCGTCCTTCCTGATGGTCGGCAGCGTCACCTGGCTCTACAGCGCCGACCGCTTGGTCGAGTTTCCGATGGGCGTCTTCTCGATCGCGCTCGCGACCGTGATCCTGCCAGGCCTGTCGTCTCACCATTCGGAGAAGTCGCCGGAGATGTTCAACGCGACGCTCGACTGGGCGCTGCGCTTCACGCTCACGATCGTGGTACCGGCGTCCGTAGGGCTTCTAATGCTCTCGGGCCCGCTCATGTCGACGTTTTTCGGCTACGGCGCATTCACCGACCACCATGTACTCATGTCCAGCTATGCGCTGATGGCCTATTCGCTCGGCCTGATCGGATTCTCGCTGGTGAAGGTGCTGGCGCCCGGCTATTTCGCGCGCCAGGACACGAAGACGCCCGTGAAGGTCGGCGTGATCTCGCTCGCCATCAACATGGCCTTCAATGTCACCGTCGTTGTGCCTGCCTTCCTGTACGGATTCCCGGTTCCACACGTGCTGCTCGCCGTTTCCACCGGCCTTTCGGCCCTCGTGAACGCGACGCTGCTGTATCGGGGACTGCGGCGCGACGGCATTTTCCGGCCGTCGGCGGCGTGGAAGAAACTGCTGCCGCAAATTGCTCTCGCAAGCCTTGCCATGGCCGGATTTCTCTGGTGGATTTCGGGCGATTGGGCGGACTGGACCGCCTGGCCGGCGATGCGCCGGTCGGCATGGCTCGGGCTTTGCGTTCTCGGCGGGATAGCCGTCTATTTCGGGGTCCTCGGCCTCGCCGGACTGCGCCCGCGGGACCTGAAGCATCTATAATTGCGAAGCACGATTTCCGATCCGGCAGGGCCATGCTGATTCGACGTGGATTCAAACCCTGCCGGGACGCGGATCCCGGGCGAGCCGTCGCGATCGGCAACTTCGACGGCTTGCACCTCGGGCACCAGGCGATCCTGGCGGTATTGCAGCAAGGCGGCCGCGAATCGCGGCTGCCGACGGCCGTGGTCTGCTTCGAGCCCCTGCCGAAGGAATACTTCGCGCCGGCCTCGCCGCCGGCGCGGCTGATGCGGCTCTCTGACAAGGCGGAGCGCATTGCCGAGGCGGGCGTCGATGAGCTTCGGGTCCTGCGATTCGATGCGAAGCTCGCCGGACTCGGGGCGGAAGATTTCATCGAGCATGTGCTCGTCGGGGCATTGAGGGCTAAACGCGTGGTGATCGGTGAAGAATTCCGGTTCGGACGAGGCCGCAGCGGCGACGTGGCACTGCTGCGTCGCGCCGGCGCCGCGTGCGGCTTTGCCGTCGACACTGTGGCGCCGCGCATGGCCGATGGACAGCCGATCAGCTCGACGCGATTGCGCGGGGTGCTGGCGGCCGGTCGGCTCGAAGCGGCGAGGTCATTGCTGGGGCGGGATTACAGGATCAGCGGGCGTGTCATCGCGGGCACCAGGCTCGGCCGTGCGCTCGGCTTTCGCACGGCCAATATGCGCCTGCACCGGCGCGTGTCGCCGGTCGCCGGGATATTCGCGGTTCGCGTCTCCGGCGCGGGGCTGGCGCGTCATCCGAGCGTCGCCTCTGTCGGGACACGGCCTACGGTCGGCGGCACGGAATGGCTGCTCGAGACGCACCTGTTCGACTTCGAGGGCGACCTGTACCGCAAGCGGCTCGCCGTCGACTTCATCGCGAGGCTCCGCGACGAGATCCGCTTTCCGGACGTCGAGGCCATGACCGCGCAGATGCATGAAGACGCGCGCCAGGCGCGCAAGATCCTGGCCGCCTGAGGAACCGCGTGGACTACAAGCAGACGATCAACCTGCCGGACACCGCCTTCCCGATGAAGGCGGACCTGGCGCGCCGCGAGCCGGAAATGGTCGCCCGCTGGCTCGGCGATGACATTTATAAGGAGCTTCGCCGCCGCGCCGCGGGCCGGCCGAAGTTCGTGCTGGTCGACGGCCCGCCGTATGCGAACGGCGTGATCCACATCGGGCACGCGGTCAACAAGGTGTTGAAGGACATCATCGTCAAGTCGCGGACGCTCGACGGCTACGATTCGCCCTACGTGCCGGGCTGGGACTGCCACGGCCTGCCAATCGAGCAGCAGGTCGAGAAGAAGCACGGCCGCGTCGGCCAGAAGCTCGACGCGGACGCGTTCCGAAAGGCCTGCCGCGAGTTCGCCGCGAGCCAGGTCGCGATCCAGCGCACCGACTTCCAGCGCCTTGGCGTGATCGGCGACTGGAACGACCCTTACCTGACGATGGCCTCGCGCTACGAGGCGGAGCAGCTTCGCGCCTTCGCCGCGATTATCCGCCGCGGCCACTTGGTGCGCGGCTTCAAGCCGGTGCACTGGTGCCTCGACTGCCGCTCCTCGCTCGCCGAGGCGGAAGTCGAGTACGAAGAGCGCGATTCGCCCTCGATCGACGTGCGCTTTCCGGTCGTGGATCCGCTCGACGCCGCGCGGCGCTTCGGCCTGACCGGCAAGGAGCTCGCGAACGCTTCGGTCGCGATCTGGACCACGACGCCGTGGACGCTGCCGGCGAACCAGGCGGTCTGCCTGCACCCGCTCTACGACTACGTGGTCGCCGAAATTGAGCACGCACGCGGCACGGAGCGCCTCGTGGTTGCCGGGGCGCTGCTCGAGCCCTTTGCGAAGCGCATTGGCGCAGGCGCCCATCGCGTGCTCGGCAAGGCCAAGGGGCAGGCCCTCGAGGGACTCCGCCTCGAGCACCCGTTCTACGAGCGCGAAGTGCCCGTGATCCTCGGCGAGCACGTGACGCTCGATGCCGGCACCGGCGCAGTCCACACGGCGCCCGGCCATGGCGCGGACGACTACGAGATGGGACGGCGCTATAACCTCCCGATCGACAATCCCGTCGGCAATGACGGGCGCTTCATCGCCGGAACGCCGCTCTTCGAGGGGCTCCCGGTGTTCGCTGCGAACGCGAAGATCGTCGAGACGATCGAGCAGGCCGGGCGGCTCCTGCACCACGAGTCGTACCGCCACAGCTATCCGCATTGCTGGCGCCACAAGTCGCCCGTGATCTTCCGCGCAACGCCGCAATGGTTCCTGAGCATGGAAAAAGCGGGGCTGCGCCGCGACGCGCTGACTGCGATCCGCGGCGTGCAATGGATACCGGGCTGGGGCGAGCAGCGCATCACGGGCATGATCGAAACGCGCCCCGACTGGTGCATCTCGCGCCAGCGCACCTGGGGCGTGCCGCTTGCGATGTTCCTGCACAAGGAAACGGGCGAGCCGCATCCGCAGACCCCGGAGCTGCTGGAACAGGTCGCCGACATCGTCGCCGAGGGCGGCATCGAGGCCTGGTTCGCGCTGAATCCGAGGCACCTGCTCGGGGACGAGGCGCTCGTCTACGAGAAGTGCGACGACGTCATGGACGTGTGGATGGATTCCGGCATCGTGCATCATTACTTGCCGGCGATCCGGCCCGGCCTCATCCCGTTCCCAGCGGACATCTATCTCGAGGGCTCGGACCAGCATCGCGGCTGGTTTCAGAGCTCATTGTTGATCTCCGTTGCCGGTCGCGGCGTAGCGCCGTACCGGCAAGTGCTCACGCACGGCTTCACCGTGGACGAGAAAGGCCGGAAGATGTCGAAATCGCTCGGCAACGTCGTCGCGCCACAGAAAGTCGTGCAGACGCTCGGCGCCGACGTGCTCCGGCTCTGGGTCGCTGCGACCGACTACAGCGGCGAGATCAGCACCTCCGACGAGATCCTGAAGCGGATGTCCGACAGCTACCGGCGCATGCGCAACACGGTGCGCTTCCTGCTGGGAAACCTCGCGGGCTTCGACCCGGTGCGCGACGCGCTGCCGGCCGACAAGCTCCTCGACCTCGATCGCTGGGCGCTCGCGCGGGCCGTCGCGCTGCAGGAAGAGGTGATCGAGTCCTACCGCATCTACGAGTTCCACCTGATCTACCAGAAGGTGCACAACTTCTGCGTCGTCGAGCTCGGTTCGTTCTGGCTCGACATCCTGAAGGACCGGCTTTACACGACGCCGGCGAAGAGCATCGCGCGCCGCTCCGCGCAGACGGCGATGTATCACATCGCCGAAGCGATGGTCCGCTGGCTCGCGCCGATCCTCTCGTTCACCGCGGAGGAAATCTGGAAGTACCTGCCGGGCGAGCGGGACCCGTCCATTTTCTTCGCGACCTGGTGGCCCTTGCCCGCGGTCGCGAAGGAGAGCCCCATCGACTGGAACGCGATCATCGCTCTCAAGACCGACGTTGCGCGCGAATTGGAACGCCTCCGCGCCGCGGGCGAGCTCGGCGCGCCGCTCGAGGCGGCGGTGGACGTCTATCTCGACGAGGCGCAGCATCGACGCATGGCTGCCGTCGGCGACGAGCTGCGCTTCGTGCTGATCACCTCGCAAGCGAGGATCCGACCGGCTGCGGATCGTCCGGCGTCGGCGGTCGCCGCGGAATCGGTCGCGAAAGACGGCGCCTGGATCTCCGTTGCCGTGCTGGATGCCCCAAAGTGCGCGCGCTGCTGGCACCGCCGCACGGACGTCGGCCAGGACCCGAAGCATCCGGACATCTGTGCGCGCTGCGTGACCAATCTCGACGGCGCGGGCGAAACGAGGCACTACGCATGAAGCTGCCGCACGTCCACGAGAAGACCGGCCTCATCTGGGTTTGGCTCTCGGTCATCGTCGTGGTGCTCGACCAGCTGACGAAATGGTTCGTCGTGAGCCATTTCCAGCTATACGAGATACTACCGATCGGGCAATTCCTCGACCTCACGCGCCTGCACAACGAAGGCGCGGCCTTCGGGCTGCTCGCCGAGGCGGGCGGCTGGCAGCGCTGGTTCTTCCTCGGGCTTGCGGGGTCAATCGCGCTCGCAATCCTGTGGTGGCTGCGCACGCTGCCGGCACACGGACATGCCTGGCTCGTGATCGGGCTCGCCTTGATCCTCGGTGGCGCGGTCGGAAATGCGTTTGACCGCTTTGCGGATGGCTACGTGGTGGATTACCTGCACTTCCACTGGGGCGAGCACTTCTTCCCCGCATTCAACGTCGCGGACATCGGGATCACGACGGGCGCGATCATGCTAATCATCGACGCGCTCTTTTCGAGTAGCCGGAGCAGGGCGGCCGCGCCGTGAAAGTGCTCCTCGCGAATCCACGGGGGTTCTGCGCCGGGGTCGATCGCGCGATCGACATCGTCGAGCGGGCGATCGAGCTGTTCGGCGCGCCGATCTACGTGCGCCACGAGGTCGTGCACAACAAGTTCGTGGTCGACCGGTTGCGCGGCCTCGGTGCCGTGTTCGTGGACGAGCTGGATGCCGTGCCGGACGGCGCCACCGTCATCTTCAGCGCGCACGGCGTGCCGAGCGCGGTCGAAAACGAGGCTGCCCGCCGCGGCCTTGCAGTGTTCGACGCGACCTGCCCGCTCGTCACCAAGGTGCACATGGAAGTCGGCAAGTACGCGCGTGAGGGATTCGACGTGATCCTGATCGGTCATGCCGGGCATCCGGAGGTGGAAGGCACGATGGGGCGCTTCGACACGGCACACGGCGGGTACATCCACTTGGTCGAGACTGTCCCCGACGCGCAAAAGATTTCGGTACGAGATCCCGCGAAGCTTGCCGTCGTGACGCAGACGACACTCTCCGTCGACGACACGGCGAAGGTGATGACGACCTTGCGAGAACGGTTCCCGTCGCTCGCGACGCCGCGCAAGGAAGACATCTGCTATGCGACCCAGAACCGGCAAGATGCGGTGAAGCAGTTGGTTGAGCAGTGCGACGTGGTTGTCGTCGTCGGCTCGCAGTCCAGCTCGAACTCGAATCGCCTGCGCGAGATTGCAACGACTCGGGGAATCCCGGGCTATCTCGTGGACGGGGCGGACGATCTCAGGCGCGAGTGGTTCGAGGGCAAGCGGGCGGTCGGCGTGACGGCGGGGGCATCGGCGCCGGAGTCCCTGGTGAAGGACGTCGTCGAGCGGTTGCGTGACTGGGGCGGACGCGAAGCGGTCGAAGTGGTCGGGCGAGAAGAGCGTGTGGTGTTCGGCTTGCCTCAGGCGCTCCGCCAGATTGCGAAATCCGAGACTGCCGGGCGCTAGAGAGCTACCAGCAGCGCCGGGAACTGTCGGCACCCTGCGAATCTGACGCCAGGCGGCGGCCGCTTTGATCGATCGATAGGGTCCGGCACAGCGGATCCGCGCGGTCACTTGCGGCTGTCGCAACGACACGAAATTCCGCCGCGGTCGCCGAAGTGATGGCAAGCGCGTAGTGGCCACCGGGCGTTTGTGACGACACGGGAAGACCCGGCGGATCCTGGCCGACGACGGCATCGAGTCGATCGCCATAACGACCATTGGCCAGGTGAAACTTTTCCTGCTCCACCGCCGCGACGAGCAGGGCCTGGACCGCCTGCACGCGATGGCTTCGCAAAACGTGGCTTCTATACGAAGATGCCGCGATCATCGTCGTGATGGCGACGACGGCGAGCGCGATCACCACTTCGATCAGGGTGAAACCGGCGGCGGCGTGAGTTTGCGCCACGAGGTCCTCACCGGATCGCCGGCATAGCCGGGATCGAAGGTTTCTCCGCCGATAATTCCAAACGGTCGCGGTCGACAGCCCTCGCAGGTCTCCTGCCAGCGCCCTGGAAATCCGAATCGGGCACCGACCGGGAGTCCGGACGCAGGAATCTCCTCGGGCTCGTCGTCCTCCGACTCGACGGCCGTCTCGTGCGGGTGCGCGGTTCGTACGTCGAGCGCATACCGGCGCGATACGGATTGCGGCGGACCGCATGGCGCCGCCTCGTCGACCGCCAGAGGCTGGTACGTGTGGAATCGAAGCACATGGTCGAATGTGACGGTGGAGCCGACGACTTTTTCACCCGGGCCATGCGAGTCGAGCCGGACGAACCAGCCGGGCGCTTCGGGTGGCATGGCATCGGCCGCGTCCGTGGCGTCGTAGAGATCGGCTTCCGAGATGTCGTGCAAAACGCCTGCGGGCTCCTGATCGACGATCACGTACAGGCGGTCCACGATCGTCGAGTCGCGCGGACTCGAGAGCGAACCAGAGCCCGCGGCGATCGCGAAACGGTTTTCGTTGCCCACGCGCGCGATGGAAACGTCGGGCGTCGCGTGAAAGCGATGAGGGCCGGCACCGAGCCGGGCGATCCTGGATACCGTCGCGAGCTCGTTGCCGCTGCGGCCGGACGTGAAGTCGAATCGCCACAGGCCGCCGGTCAAGTCGAGGACGTAGCTGCGGTCGAGATAGCCGTCGCCGTCGAGATCTAGCGCGCGCGGCGCGGACGGCAGGCTTGCGAGTCCTGCGATTGCAAGTTCGGGACCGTTGGCGCCGGCCGACCACAGGATCTCGCCCGAGTGGGCGTCGGCGACGTGGATTGAATTGCCTCCGGCCAGCAGCACGACCCAGTCGCCTGCGCTCTGATTGGACCCGGTGATCGCGAGCTGCGTCACGACAGGTTCGGCCCGGCTTTCACCGCCCGCGTCAGGAAGTGCAACGGACCAGAGCAGGCGCGGGTCCATGGGTGCGGCGACGTCGAGCGCGTAGTAGCGATCTCCGCCGCGGCCGAACCCGAAGAGAAGCCAGAGGTGCTCGCCGTCTGCGACCGCAATGCGCCCGTCACCGTCGGCATCGTAGCGGTGCAGCACGAGCGGACCATCGATGCCATGACTGCGAGCGGTCGTCGCCTCGTTGCGCATGAGAACTGGGACGCGCGCCAGCATTTCTTTCGGCATCCATGCCCAGAGCTCGACGCCGCTTGCCGCGTCGAATGCCTGCAGCATCCCGTCGTGGGTCGCTGCATAGGCGACCAGCCGGTTGGATTCCGGATATTCAACGATGACCGGCGCGTGCGGGCCAGGATCTCCGATCGTGCGTTGTGAGGCAGCCCAGCCCAGGACATCGTCCAGTGTTTCCGGATCGGTGGCACCCAGGCCAGCGGCTGAACGATCGATTCGAGGGTTTCCGGGCTCCAGCCGATTGGCCGCGTCCAGCAGCGGCGCGGTCACAATGTCCGTGTGTATTCGCCTTGCGTCGGCGTCGGGCAGTCTCCCGGCGGCGCCGCCGGCGAGCAGGTTCGTGTCGGGCGAGTCGCTCCAGAGGCTGCGTGTCCCCGGCAGCGGCTGGCCGCTCGCGCGATCGATCGCGGCCTGCCCGTCGCGATCGACGAGTAGCGGCGGCTCGAGCGGGCCTGCGGGCGCTCGCAGCGCATAGCGCAGCAGATTGCCCGGCCATCGTTCGCCGGCGGCCGGCGCGGTGAGACCCAGGATGACGCCCGGTTCGCCGGTGCCCGAATCCAGGGGCGTCAGGCCCGCGGCGGATAGCTGCGGTTCGCCGGCAATTGCCGCGTCGCGCTGAAAGGCGCGCGCGACCACGTTGACGTAGGCGAGCGGATCGGCGAGCGACGCGATCACTCCGTCGATTGATGGTGGTGACGGCGACGGCACGATCCAGCTGACCGGCGCCGATTGGGTTCCGGGCAAGTCTTCGCGCAAGTCCGCCGTCGCCAGCCATTGGCCGATTGCCGCGAGGCAGCTCGTTCCGCAGCCCTCGGTCAGTTCGTCGAATCGCGGCAGGCCGTTCGCCGCGACCGCGGCCTGCTCGTCGCCGGAAAGCTCGCCTGCCGTCAAGTAGGCAAGTGAAACGGGCCGGCAAGCATGATCGAACGGCGAGCGATACCGTTCGCGTGCAATCGGGTCTGAAGCCGCGGGGTCGGCGCGCTCATCGTGCCCAAAACGCTTCGGCCCGCCCTGCAACCACTGTGCCGCCTCGACCAGGGTTTCCGCGAGCGGCGCGCCTCCTGCCGGAGCCGTGGCTGAAAGCGACCGAATGTCGGTCGCCACGAGACCGCTCGCAGCCGGCGCACGCGCGACGTATCCTCCGTCGGGACCATCGTCATCGACGAGTATCAAGGCGACCTCGAGGTCGCCGGTCGCAGCAAGTGCCTGACCCAACTGATTGGCCATCAGGTCGGCGACGGTGCGTTCAACAGGCGCGCGAGCGCTGCGCAAATAGTTCAGGAAGTTCCCGGCATAGAAAATGTATGGATCGGCGAGCGGCGCTCGATCCCAGGCGATCTCGCGTGTGACTGCGTCGGCCCAGGGCGTGCCCGCACCGTCGCTTGCATACCAGTTGCCTGGCGTCGCGCCGTGTCGTCCGCGATCCGCACGGCATTCGACAGCCTCTGCGCTCGCGGGCAGCGGCGCGCCCCAGTTCCCGTTGCCGCCAGCTGCATGCCACTGGGCGACGCGTGAGGCGATGAAGTAGCCCTGTCCTGCGAGCGGCGCGCGCGCCGCTTCACATTGCAGGCCCGACCCGGCACTTCGCGGCGCAATGTCGAGTCCAGTCTGCCGTGCGCAGTCCGGAGCAGGGCCAGGGCCGCGCCTCCAGTACGCCTTCGCCGGGTCGCAACGCAGGGAATCCGGCAGTCCGGCACCGTAGTCGCGAAGCGGATCGTAGGGCGCGTCGACGGTGAGGGTCATGGATGTCGCGGTCGAGCGGTCGAGGATTACTCCGAGGAGAGGACTCACACCTTCCGGCAATTGCGCGCGGTGCAACCAGGCTTCGTCCATGTCGGCGCAGCAGACAGACGCCAGGACTATGCCTGCGAGAAAAGTCATGAGGCGTGCGAGAGAAGCGCGACTGGGCAGGATCACGAGGCGGGCACCACGAAGTAGAAGCCCTGCTCGAGTCGGGCCCTGGCGCCGCGCCCAGAGTCCGCGTCGGCCGTAATGAAGAAGTGCCTCGCCGCGAAGGTGGCGGCGTTTTCACCGATGCTGAATCCCGTCGGTAGCGTGCCTGGCCCGTCGGCCTCGCGAGTTTCGGTGCGGTACGCTGCGCGCGCGGTCGCGACATCGGGGAGTATCGTCGCGGCGCCCGTGCCGCCGCGGCGCGCCTCTGCGGCCTCGAGCAGCGCATTCGCGATGCCGGCCTCGGCAGCTTCGAACGCGTTCTGCGCCATTTGCTGGTGGCCCGCGAGCGCGAGCGCCGTCATGGCGGCCGCCGCTGCTGCGAGTGCGAGCGCGCCGAGGCCGGACAGCAGGACCAGCACGACGACCAGCGCAGATCCGCGCGTGCCGCGATTCAAGGTGCCGCTCCCGAATTCCGCAACTCGACGACGCGCGAGACGCGCTTGCGGCGTTTCATGTCCGGCTGGTCACGCTCGGGAACGTCGCTCTGCACTTCGAGCTCGAGTCGAATTGCTCGCGGCATTCCGCCGGCGGCGGGTTCATCCGGATCGATCCAGCGGTCGACAGCCATGTCAGGATCCACCGGGTCGTCCAGGCCGATCTTGACTTGCAGGTCGGCGATTCCGCTGACGAGCTCCTCGTCCTGGAAGGCCGGCCGTGTTCCTCCGACCAGGCGCTTACGACGCAACGATGGCCAGTCGCGTCGCCCCGTCGAGTCGCGGCTCACGTAGTAGACCCCGACTTCGAGGTCGTGCCTGCGCGCGTCGGACCCGAGCATCGCCAGGCCGTTTGCGGACAGCGCCGCCGCGCGGAGATTCGTCTCGAGTTGCAATCGTCCGGCCGCGGCGCGCGCGGGCTCGGGCGCCGCATGGCGCAGGACGAGCGCGTCGGCGAGCGGCATGGCTCGGCCTGCCGGCGCGGCGCGGCAGCCAAGCGACACGCCTGCCGCGGCCGCGTAGGCGGAGTTCACGGCAACGACCGGCGAGCGCAGGTCATGCGCCAGCGAACTGCCGCAGTTGCCAGCGACGGCGAGATCGGGCCGTTCTGCACCGCCAAGAGGGCTCGACCCGGCGACTGTCGTCGCCGGCGGCGCGAGGCCGAGGTAACCCGCGAGACGGACTTCGTCGACCAGCAGGCTGAATGCGGCATCGAGGGATTCCTCGAGTTGCGCAAGGGCCTCTCCCGTTCGATGTGCCGCGCGGCCGCGGATGACGAATGTCATCGATGCGGCGATCACGACCAGCATGATCAGCATTGCCACCAGGACTTCGACGAGCGTGAGCCCCGAGCCGCGTCTCATGTCGTCACCGGAAGCACGAGCCGTTGTACGCCGTGGCCGGCGACCGGCCATTCGATGGAAATCATGTACCGGGCCGGCGTTCCGTCATCGACCGTCACGCTTGCCGATGCACCGGCCGGCAAAACCGCTCCGACCTCGGCCGACCAATCAAGGAGTTCCTGCGCGTCGGGCGCAAGCGACGAGCCGGAATCGCGATCCAGCGCACGCAGCACCTCCGCCAGCGAGCTCGCGAGCCGGATGGCGGCGCGGCGGTGGGACGAGTCGCGCTCATACTGGATGCTTTGACCGAGCACGATGCCTGCGCCGGCGAGTCCCGCGAGCATCAGCGCAAGCGCAACCAGGGTCTCCACCAGCGTGAAACCGCCGGTGCCGCGTACCCTCAGCATGTGAGCACCCGGTCCGACGCGTCCCTGTCGCTCGTGCGTGGTCGCCCGCTGCGGCTGACAATGACCGCACGCGCGGCACTGGCACCACGGCGGTCGCAGACCGTGAGCGTCGCCGGCGTTGCGAATCCCGAGCCGCCCTCGAAGCTCAGGATCGCGCGATTCGAGCGAATTTGGGGTGCGCCAGCGCCGCCGGCCAGGGCGACGCTTTGCCGAAAGCGATCGCCGTCATCCGCGAGCAGCAGACCCGTGGACCAGTCCGGGCGGCCGGTGCAGTCCTGCATGTCGTCGCTCCCGCAGAGCTGGATGGCTTCGCTGCGCGTGGCCGAGAACTGGCGCGCGAGATTGACGGCGTGCAACGCCGTCGCGACTGCGGCATTCATGCGGCTGTCGAGCAGGAGGTTGGAGAAAACCGGAACCGCGGAGCCCGCGATCACTGCCGTGATTCCCAGCATCGTGAGGAGTTCAGGCAGCGTGTGGCCGCGAGGTGGCGAAGTACTTTCAAGCATGCGGCGAGGCTATCGATGGCCCCGCGAACCGCCTGCACGCATATTCATCGTGTTTGAGAGGATTTCCGCCAGAGCGTATATTTCCCTCCCATGAACCACGCCAAAGCCCAGCAGCGCACGCGGAACCTGCTCGAAGGGCGCGGCATCCAGGCGACCGCCCAGCGCATGCTGATCGCAGACCTCCTGTTCGCGCGCGACCAGCACCTGACGGCCGAGCAGATCATCCAGACGCTGGCCGAGGCGGGGACCCAGGTCTCGAAGGCCACGGTCTACAACACGCTGAACCTCTTCGCGGCAAAAGGGCTCCTGAAGCCGTTGCAGGTCGATCCGGATCGCGGGGTGTTCGACTCGAACATGCAGCCGCACTACCACATCCACGTGGAGGACACGGGCGAGCTGATCGACGTACCGCCGGGGGCCGTGGAATTCGCGCGCCTGCCGCCGCTGCCGCCGGGCACCGAGCGGGTGGCGGTCGATGTCGTCATCCGGGTGCGCAAGCAGGGTTGCTGACGCGTTGCCCGCGTCCCGGGGCTTGCCTATACTTCGCGCCCCGCTGCCGGTGTAGCTCAGTTGGTAGAGCAGTCGCTTCGTAAGCGAGAGGTCGGGGGTTCAAGTCCCTCCACCGGCACCACTTGCGGGAGTGTCGAGCGCGCTTGCTCGCCGCGATCTAGACGAATGGATGCTTTAAGTGCCACCGCGTGGCTTGCTCGTACGCGTGGCCGATGCGGCACAGCAACGACTCGCTCAACCGGCGACCCACGAACTGCACGCTCAGCGGCAAGCCTTCCGCCGAGAACCCGCAGGGCATCGACAGGGTGGGACTGCCGCTGAAATTGAACGGTTGGCAGTAGACGTCATTCCGCACGTTTTCAGCCCACGATTCGGCGGTCTCCTCGTCGAACGGATTCGACTCCTTCACGCGTGCGCTGTTGGCCATCGACGGACACACCAGACAATCGACCGCATTCAGCACGGATTCGATTGAAGCGGAGACTTCCGATCGAACCTTCTGGGCCGCGGCCAGCGCGCCAGGCGTGACTCGCTGACCAGACTCGAGCGCAGCCCGCAACCCCGGTCCATACTCGCTGGCCCGACTCGGAAACGTCTTTGCATGCACGGCAAGCGCCTCGACACAACACAAGTCGAGCCAAGTGCTGCCGACTTTGCTGACATCCGGCATGGTGACGGCCACGACGGTTGCGCCCAATCGGGTCAAGATCGCGAGCACGTCATCCATCGCCTCGGCCACGTCGGGGTCCACGTTGTCGGTGGCATAGCGACGGTCGAAACCGACACGCAGGCCCGCGACGCCTCGCCCGAGTTCGGCACGTACCGCGGGCACCGGGTCCGGCAGCGACGTAGGGTCGAGTGAATCGGCGCCCGCCATCGCCTCGAACAGGATGGCGGCGTCTTCCACCGTGCGGGTCATCGGCCCGACGTGATCCATGGAAGGCGCCAGCGCGAGAACGCCGTAGCGGCTCACGCGGCCGTACGTGGGCTTGAGACCGACGCATCCGTTCGCGGCCGACGGGTACCGGATCGACCCTCCCGTGTCCGTACCGACCGACGCGAAGCACAAGCCCGCTGCCGTCGCCACGCCAGAGCCGCTCGATGACACGCCGCTCCATCGTGCCGCGTCCCACGGGTTCACCGGCACCTGTAGCCCGGGATAGTACGGACCGAACGCACCTTCACACAGGACCAGCTTGCCTAGGATGACCGCTCCGGCAGCTTCCAGTCGCGCAACGACGGTAGCGTCGAAGTCGGGCACGAAGTCGGCAAGGACCTTCGTACCCGCCATGGTGCGAACGGCGCGCGTACAACACAGGTCTTTCAGCGCGACGGGCACGCCATGGAGAGGGCCGCGGTACCGGCCAGCCCCGATCTCGGCGTCGGCGCGCCGGGCGCTCGCGAGCGCCCGATCGGTCATGACGGTGACGTAGCTCTGCAGGCGCCCGTCCACCGCGGCTATGCGGTCCAGCATCTGCTGCGTCACAACCGACGAGTGGATCCCTCGCGCAGCGATCAGCCCGGCGACGTCCGCAATACTCGCGTAGTGCAGCGGTCCGGCCGCTTGCGGGGCCGACGGGGTTGCCGGTCTGCGCCCGTGCGCCACCGCGGCGGCAGGTAGAGCAGCCGCTCCAGCCAGGCTCGCCAGGAGTTCGCGGCGCGTCAACACGGGCTCGCTCAAGCCCGTCGCCGGCCTACGTGTGGTGACGCCCAAGGATTCCCCCTTCGAACGCACTTTCCCAGAAGGGATTTGCGAGCGCAATCGCGCAGCCACTGCCGAACCTGTTACGGACTGCTCCGACGGATTGCAGCCGGTGCTTACGTCACTTATGGCGTCAGGGCGGCCTGCGCTTCCTGGAAGCTCCCGCGGAAGTAGGCAACGTTGTGGAATGCCTCGCGCGCGAGGGCTTCGGCTACATATCGGGCCTCGGCAACATCTCTGCCGATGATGATCAGACGCGTGTTGTGGTCCTCCATGGGCAGTCTACCGTCGTCCTTCGCACGCTTCACTTCACCCACGTCCTTTCCCTCCAGTACGCCGCTACGTGGGATGCTGCGGGCGTTGGGAAGACTGCCACTGCGGATGACGTCAGTTTCGCGCGTATCGATGAGAACTGTGGTTCGGTCATTGGCGACCACGTGTCGTAACCCGTCTGGCTCGATCTCCGTCAGGCCGCCCAGAGCCCGCCAGACCGGAATGCCGAGCTGATAGCGACGAATGTTGGTGTAGCCCGCGGTCAGGAGCTCCTCGGCGAGCCTCTTGCTTTTTCCGCAGTAGGGACCGTTACAGTAGAGAACAAGGGGAGTCTCTTTCTTGCCCTCAAGCAATCGGCCGATCTCGGCAACATCAGAAACGTAGGCCGACATAGGAACGCCGGGCTTGGCGGCAACGTTCACGGCGTCAGGAATGTGACTGATGGCGAACTCTCGAAAGGGGCGCGTGTCGAGAACGACGGCGCTCTTGTCGGCAAGAATACCTCTGAGCTGTTCGGTGGAAATCTCAGCCGTTCGTTGACCGGATTCGCCCAGCGTGGCCTGAAAAATGCTCCCGGGCGTCTGTCCGTGCGCGGCGGCGACCGAGCCGAACAACACGAGTGCCCACATGATGGTCTGGTGGTTCATCCGTGTCCCCTCCTCTTGAACTCACCCCTATTGGCTCCTGGAATAGAGCATCCGGCAAGCTACAATTGAACGTCAATAGCGACGGTTTTTTTAGGTCAATTTGGCTAACTAATCACTAGCCGCGACGTAAGTAGCTTTTCAAGCTCGGCGTGAACATGATCTCACTGCGGCATGACTTTGAGCCTAGGATGGCCGGGCCCTGAGTTGAGGAGTAGAAAGGCCCGGCACCATTCGCATCCCACACCCCGCCGAAGGCGACCAACCGCTTTCCGGTTAGCATCATCGCGGCGCGAAGCGAGCAACCGACATGTCCGTTCCAGAATATGAAGTGCGTTGTCGAGCCAGCTTCGAGCAGCAGCAGTTCATGGGCACGCTGGGGGCAAGGTTGGTCGCAGTTCGACCGGGCGTAGCGATCATCGAACTTCCGTTCAGCGGCCACCTGACTCAATAGCTGGGTTTCTGCATGCGGGTGCCATTACGTCCATAGTAGACAGCGCACGCGGATACGCCGCATTGAGCCTGATGCCTGAAAGTGCCGCAGTGCTCTCTGTGGAGTTCAAGATCAACTTGATGAAGCCTGCAGCCGGATCGATGTTTCGAGCACGAAACGACGCTGCGCTACGCTGACCGCTACCGTAAGTTCGAATCGGAGTGGCGCCTGGTCACGATCAGCGACTGCCCCCTCTGAGGTTCCGGATGCCAACGAATCCGCTGGTTCTCAGGATCGGCCTCACTCTGTTCTCGATCGTCGTCTACGCCATCCTCGCGGCGCTCGTGGAGACGCTCGAGGCCGTCGAGGGCATTCCGGAAGCGGGTGTGTGGTTCCACTACGTCGTGGGCGGCGTGTTCGGCGCACTCGTACTCGCCCAATTCATCGGGCCGCAGCAGCGTGTCGTCCGGTTTGCGGCGCTGTGCGTCACAGGCGCCGTGATCTACTACCTCGCGGTCCGATTCGTCACCGACGGGCCGATCGGCTACGACATGATCGCGTCCTTCATCCTCGCCGGCAGTGCAGCCGCGCTCCTGTCGGGCCTCGCGGTGGTCCTGATCGCGCCGCAGGCCTTCTCCTGGAAGCTGTTGCCGCTCACGCTTGCGGCGGGCGCGCTGGGCGGTGCCGCCTTCGACCTGAAGTTTTCGTTTGACCAGACACTGCTCATCGGACACGCGCTGTGGCAGTTGCTGGTATGTCTTGCGCTGAGCCTCAGCTTCCGCGACGCGCCGACATAATCTGGCGCATTCTTGCCACGTCTTGCCGGCGCGGGTTAAATGCCCGCTGGCGGCCAGACCGCCCTCAGACAATAACGATGACTCTCCAGGGGGATCCAGGCATGCGTGGAACGGTCATCATGTGGAGTGGCGACAAGGGCGTCGCCACGGCAGGCGGGCAGCGCTACGACTTCGACATCGACCACTGGCAGGGGAATATTGCGCCTGCCGCAAACATGACGGTCGAAGTCGCAACCACGGATGGCAGGCTCGCGAGCCTGACGCCCATCAGCGAGGCGGAACTCGCCAAGGAAAAGCTCGCGGCTATGACGGGCGAGGGCGGCAAGTATGCGAAGGCGATCTTCGACAATGTCGGCAAGGACGTCGCGATCGGCTACGGCCTCTTCTTCATCATCGCCGTGTTCGTAAGCCTCACTTCCGCGAACGGATTCATCGACATCAAGATCACACTCACGGACCTCCTGAGCGGCGACATGGCGCGCGCGGCACTTGGCGGCGGCAGCGGCAAGGGCTTCTTCCTCGTCCTGCTCGCCACCGCGACGATCGCGGTGCCGTATTTCTGGAAGCACAAGTTTGCGCCGCTGGCGTTCGCGGTGCCGCTGCTCTTCACGTTCATCGGGCTCTGGCCGCTCTACAAGCAGCACCGCGCCCAGCAGGATGCGATGGAGGCCATGGGCGAGCTCGGGCAGATGATGGGCCAGATGGCGGAGCAGATGGGCGGCAGCACGGGCAGCCTGTTCGAAAGCCTGGGTATCGGCGCCTGGCTCCTGTTCGCGACGGCGATCTTCCTCGCGTTCAAGGGCGTGATGCGCTTCCTCGCGCGCGGCTAGCGCCGTTACTTCATCGTCGGCATCGTGAACTCGGCGCCCCGGGATCCCTCGGGCCAGCGCGCCGTCACGGTCTTCTGCCGCGTGTAGAAACGCACGCCGTCGGGCCCGTGCATGTGCAGCGGCCCGAACAGCGAGCGCTTCCAGCCGCCGAAGCTGTGGAAGGCCATCGGGACCGGAATCGGCACGTTGACGCCGACCATGCCGGCGGCCACGCGGCGGCAGAACTCGCGTGCGGCGCCGCCGTCGCGAGTGAAAATGGAGGTTCCATTGCCGTACTCGTGCCTCTCGATGAGCCCGAGCGCGGCGTCGAGGTCGGGAACGCGCAGCACCACGAGCACCGGCCCGAAGATCTCCTCGCGATAGATGCGCATCGACTCGGTCACGCGGTCGAACAGCACCGGCCCCATGAAGAACCCGCGCTCGTGTCCCTTGACCGCGAGCTTGCGGCCGTCGACGACGAGCTCGGCGCCTTCTTTGACGCCGGTGTCGACGTAGCCGAGCACGCGTTCGAGGTGCTCGCGCGTCACGAGCGGGCCCATGTCCGCCCCTTCGGACGTGCCGGGCAAGACCTTGATTGCCGCGAGCTCGGGCTTCAATGCGGCGATCAGCCGGTCGCCCGCATCGCCGACGGCGACTGCGGCGGAGATCGCCATGCAGCGCTCGCCGGCGGAACCATAGGCCGCGCCCGCGAGCGCGTGCGCGGCGACCGCAGGATCAGCGTCTGGCATCACCACCAGATGATTTTTGGCACCGCCGAGCGCCTGCACGCGCTTGCCGGCGTTCGATCCCGTGCGGTAGACGTGTTCGGCGACCGGCGTCGAGCCAACGAAGCTCACCGCGTCGACGCCCGGATCGGTGAGGATCGTGTCAACCGCCTCGCGGTCGCCGTTGACGACATTCAGGACGCCCGCGGGCGCCCCGGCTTCGGTCAGGAGCTCGACGAGCCGCATCGGGCAGCCGGGATCCTTCTCGGAAGGCTTCAGGACGAAGGTATTCCCGCAGGCGATCGCGATCGGGAACATCCACATCGGCACCATCGCCGGGAAATTGAACGGCGTGATGCCGGCACAGACGCCGACCGGCTGGCGCAGCGACCAGCTGTCGATCCCGCGCCCGACGGCGTCGCTGTACTCGCCTTTCAAAAGATGCGGAATGCCGCAGGCGAACTCGACGATTTCGAGCCCGCGCGTGACCTCGCCGCGCGCATCGGCGAGCACCTTGCCGTGCTCACGCGTGAGGATTGCCGCCAACTCATCCGAATGCTCCTCGATCAGGTCGCGGAAACGGAACAGCACGCGCGCGCGGCGAAGCGCGGGCGTGTCGGACCATTCGGGCAATGCGGCGCGCGCCGCCTGGATGGCTGAGCGCGTCTCGTCGGCGGAGGCGAGAGCGACTTCCGTCGCCGCGACGCCGAGTGCGGGGTTGTAGACGGGGGCGGAGCGGCCGGAGCGTCCCGCGACGCGGCGTCCGCCGACATAGTGACCGAGCTGCTCGAGTTTAGCCGTCATGGCTTACCGTCCGCTTCGCCGGTCGAACCGGTGTTCGTACGCGACCTCGGGATTGCCGCTGCCGTCGTCCGGTGTCGAAATCATCCGGATTGTGGCCTCTTCGGCCCCGAGTGTCACATGCGCGAAGCCCCAGACGAGGCCCTCGGTCCAAACGCTCGTGAGCTCGGGGTTGGCCTCGACCTGGTGGCGCGCGAAGGCCGTGTTCAGCGGCCGCTGCTTGCCGGCGGCGCCGGAGACGACCTCGAGCAGGGGAGGCCGGCCCTGGGCCTCTGGCACGTCCTTGCAGGCGTCGGTGTGCAGCTCGAGCGTGTGCTCGTGCCCCGCGAGGTACAGGTCCGCGTGGCGGCAGAGTGCGGGCAGGATGATCGAGCGCAGCGCCCGCGCCTGCTGAAACTTGCTGCCCGCGGAAGACCAGATCGGGTGATGGCCCATCACGATCTTCCAACGCGCCGGCGATTCCGCGAGGCTTCGCTCCAGCCAATTGGCCATGCCGCGTTCGAGATTGTTCTGCGGCAGCGACCACGCGGTGGGCGGATCGACTTCCTCGGTGTGAAGCTCACTGCCGTCGTCGGCCAGCTCGTCCTCGAGCACGGAGACGCCCGACAACAGGACGTGGGTATCGATCACGAAGATCTCCACTTCGCGTCGATTGCGCGTCGGCGCGACGCGGTAGCGGATGCCGTCCATGTAGAAGGGCCGTGTCTGCTCGTGGTAGCGGACCTGGGCCATCGCGCCTTCACGCGAGGTGCGCCAGTCGTGATTCCCGAGCGCCACGTAGATCCGGAAATCGTCGGCAAACTGTGCGAGCGGCGCGTAAGGCTCGTACAGGATCTTGCGAAAGCGCCTGGCATCGTCGCGGCCGTCCGCGCCCGCAGTCGCGCCGTCCGGATAGATGTTGTCGCCGAGCATGACGGCGAATTCGCACTCGGGCGGTCCTTCGCAGTAGAGACGCATCGCGTTCGCGACGGCGGCCTGTCCGCTCGCCGCGATCCAGGTGCCGGTCTCCGGCACGCGATAGGCCGGCTGCGGCTCGAATTCCGCCGGGGGCCGCTTGTCATCGAGCCAATCGAGCCGTTCTTCCTCGACAAAGGCCTCAAGCGTCGCGGCACCGGGACCATCGTCGGTCTCTCGATAGTCGTAGTGGTAGCCGCCATCGCCGAAGGCGAGGAATTCCGCAAAGGGCCGCTGACTCGCGCAACCGCCGAGCGGGAGCAGGAACGCCAGCGCGACGAGACGGTGCATCAGTAGCGTTCTTTCAGCAGGCGCTCGACGTCGGCGCGGCTGCGGCGGATCGGTCCTTCCGCTTCGAGCTTGAGGCTGGTGAGCGCCGCGGCCCAGCGCGTCGCCTCGGCCGGGTTCGCATCGAGGCGGCGCGAGGCATAGGAACCGACGCAGGTGTCGCCGCGGCCGCTCCGGCCGCGCAGCTCGACCGGATGAAATCCGGCGGCGTGAAACTCGCCGTCGGCCAGCACCAGCAGCCCGTCCTTGTGAGTCAACACGATCTCGCGCGGGCCGAGCGCGGCGAGCAATTGCGCTGCCTCACGAATGTCGGCGGAGCCCGTGAGGAATTCCGCCTCGACCGCGTCGGTCTTCAGGATATCGGTCATGCCAAGCACGAGGTCGCGCTCCGGCCAGGCCTCGTAGCGAAGCCGGCCTTCCGGCGAGACGGTCCGCACGAATCCCTGCACGTCGAGCGCAATCCGCTTCGAGCGTTCCTTCATCGCGCGGACTGACGCCAGGCTCACTTCGCCGCGGATCGAAGCCGTGACGAGGATCGTATGGGCGGAAAGGCCGTCGAAATGCTCCGGGCCGATCGGGTCCGCGATTCCGGCGACCGAGAGGATCCGCTCGTCGACATTCGCCGTCGGGTACTCGAGCCGCATCAAGGTCGAGCTCAGCGAGTCGAAGGCGAACACGTCAATCCCGGCGGCCGTGAGCGGCGTCGTGACACCGGCGTCTTCGGCAGCGCGCCTCGTCACGGCTGCCACGCTGAGGCCGGCGAGCCTTGCCGCATGCGCCGCGTAGTTGCATCCGCCGCCATCCACGTAACGAGTGCCCGCGGCGGAGACAATCGTGTCCTTGGTGTAATTGCCGACGGTAATGAAGTCGTAATGGCTCAATCGCGCAGCTTCGCTTTCCAGAGTGTGGCGGCGAGGAACATGGACACCACGGACGAGCCGATCCAGAACCAGATCGCGGGGCCAAAGTCGTAAATGCGCACGCCATCGACGATCCGCATGCCGGACTCGATCAGCGAGCCGCTGATGTTTTCCTGGATCGCTGCGCCGATGTAGCTGAACACGCCCACGAGCCCCATCGCAGCGCCCGCGACTTTCTTGGGGGCGATGTCGACTGCGAACAGTCCGCCCAGCGAGGTGATGAGCCCATTCAGGCCGATGCCGAAGAGGATGAAGGCGAACGTGAGCATGTAGGCATTTGGCGGGCCGTAAAAGATAAGCACCATGCCGACCAGCTCCGCGACCGCGAAGAGCAGGTTGGCTGGCGGCCGTCGCGCCGAGAAAAGCGTATCCGAGAGATAGCCGAACAGCAGGCAGCCGGCGACGCCCGCGATCGTGTAGATCGCCATGAAGAGGCTCGCCTCGGCGAGCTCGTAGCCGCGCGCTTCCTGAAGGTAGAGGATTCCCCAGCTCGCAATCGCGTAGCGCGAGACATACATCGTCGCGCTCGAGAGCGCGCAGATCCAGATTGCAGGAATCCTGAGGATCGAGAATTGGATCGTCAAAACTCGAGTTTCCGGCGGCGCCGACGGGGCGAGGTGATCGTTCTTCCAGTCGGCCACCGCCGGGAGTCCAAGCGTGGGAGGCCGGTCCTGCATCAGCAGGTAAATGCCGATGCCCGCGAGGATGCAGAAGAGTCCTGGCACCCAGAAGCCGGCGCGCCAGCCGAGCCAGGCGACGAAGATCGCCACCACGTAGTAGGTGAGTCCCTCGCCGAATGAATGCGCAGTGCTCCAAATGCCGTAGAAGCGCCCGCGCTCGTGATTGCTGAACCAGCTGGTGAGCGTCACGATGCCGGCGGGAGCGCCGAAGCCCTGGAACCATCCGTTCAGCGCCCAGAGTGCGACCGACAGCCACAGGATTGTCGAGAAGCCCATGCCGATGTTGATGAGCGCCGAAGCGATCACGCCGGTCGCAAAGAAGATCTTCATGTTGGCGTGGTCGGCGAGAAAGCCGTTGACCAGCTTTCCGAATGCATAGGAGTAGAACAGCGCCGAGCCGATCAGCCCGAGTTCCTCGGGCGAAAAGATTCCCTCGTCGATGAGGGGCTTCTTGACGACGGAGAGGGCGAGGCGGCAAGTGTAAGCAATGGCATAGCCGACCGTGATCGCGACGAGCACGCGCATCCGGTTGCGACGGTAAATTGCGTCGACTTGGTCCTTGTCGGTCACCGCCGTTCGGGCAGTGCCCGTCGCGAACGCAGCCAGGAGGGAATTCACGCGATTGCCCGTGGGCGCAGGCAAACTGGTTGAAACAGAATTACCATTTTGTGTAAACTTAGAACATTCATTTCATTCCGTCCAGACCGCAAGGAAAATAGATGCTTATTCGCGCCTCGCTGCTCGTCCTGATCGCGGTTCTCGCAGGCTGCTCTCGGTCCTCCCCCCAGCCGGCTGCTGAGCCTGCTCCTGCAACGGTCGCCGCCGCCGCGGAGACCGCCCCGACCGCGGAAGACGGCGCCAACGGCGTCGCGATCTGGGTCCACCCCGAGGACGGCGCCAGGAGCTTGATCCTCGGCGCGGGCGGCACCGGCGGACTCGAAGTGTACGGGCTGGACGGAGCACTGCGGCAGCGAATTGGCGACCTCGAGGCGTCGCATGTCACGGTGCGCTACGACTTCGACCTCGGCGGCAAGAAGCTTCCGCTCGTAATCGCTTACGAGCCGACTCGCTCTGAGCTCATCGGCTACTCGATCGACGAGACGCCGCAGCTCGTCCGCTTGCCTGGCGAGCCGATCGTTGCCCACGACGAGCTCACGGGAGTGTGCAGCTTTAGAAGCCCGATTACCGGCCGCGTCTATGCCCTCGGCATGACCGACGGCGGGCAGATGCTGCAATGGCAACTCTTTGCGGCCGACGGCGTGCTGACCGGGCAGCTCGTGCGAACTGTCCCGCTCGGCAAGGGCGTTGAGTACTGCGCCGTCGACGATGCGACCGCCACGATGTACTACGGCGACGAAGTGCTCGGGGTCGTGTCGCTGCCGGTCGAGCCCGAGACGGACCCGATGCGCAAGATCGTGGACCTGCCGGCGCCGCGCGGCGGCATTTCGGAAGAGGTCAAGGGGCTTGCGCTCGCGGCGGGCGCGGACGGCAAGTCGCTGCTCATCGTATCGGACGTCTCGGCCGAGCGCTTTTCGGTCTACGACTTCAACGGCAAATTGCAGGGCCGCTTCCAAGTCGGCGCGGGCGGCAATGTGGATGCCGTGGGAGAGATCGAGGGACTGGCGCTCGCGACGGTCTCGATAGGCAGCGCATTCCCTGAAGGCCTGCTCGTCGTCGCCGACCAGGACAACGACGGCGAGCACAGCAATTTCAAGCTCATCGGCTGGCGCGATGTGCGAGCCGCGCTTTCAGTCGAGGCTGGGGCGTTCGCGGATCCGCGCGCGCAGGCGGCGACCAGCGCGCATACCGTGACACCCGTGCTCGAGACGCCGGCCGCTGCGACCTGGGGCGACGCGGCTGACGACGCGGCGATTTGGGTCAATACGCGGGATCCATCGAAGAGCGTGGTCGTCGCAACCGACAAGAACCTCGGCCTCTATGTGTACGACCTCAAGGGCCGGCTGCTGCAGACCCTGCCCGACGGGCGCATGAACAACGTCGATATGCGCGACGGCTTCATCGTAGATGGCAAGTCGCGCACGATCGTTGCGGCCAGCAACCGCACCGACAAGTCGATTGCGCTCTATTGGCTCGATCCGGCGACCCGCACGCTCTCGCGTGCGGGCGACCCGGTTCCGACGGGTATTGCCGATCCTTACGGGCTTTGCATGTACGCGGATGCGAGCGGGCACTACGTCTTCGTCAACAACAATGAAGACGGCCTCTATCGCCAATGGAAAATCACGGTGGAGGGTGGTCGCGCAGTTGCGGCACCGGTGCGCGATTTCAAAGTCGGCTCGATCGCGGAAGGCTGTACGGCAGACGACGAGACGGGAGCGCTTTACGTCAACGAAGAGAACGTCGCCATCTGGCGGTATTCGGCCAAGCCGGGCGGAGGTGCGGAACGGCGAGCAGTCGACCGCGTGGACGGCCCGAACGGCCTCAAGGCGGACATCGAGGGCATCTCCCTCTGGAGCGGCAAGGATGGCAAGGGTTTCATCGTTCTATCGAACCAGGGTTCGGACAACTACGCGGTTTACCGCCGTGAGGGCGACAACGCTTTCGTCGGCATCTTCCATATCGTCGCGGACGCGGGACGAGAAATGGACGGCGTATCGGAGACCGATGGTCTCGACGTGACAAGCGCGAATCTCGGCGCGCGCTTCCCGGACGGGCTGCTCGTGGTGCAGGATGGGCGCAACCTATCGCCGCGTGAGCGCCAGAACTACAAGTTCGTGTCCTGGCGCGACATCGCGGAATCGCTCGGGATCAGGTAGCGGGGCGCGTCAGGCGATCTCGGCGCTCGAGCTCCTTCGGGTCCATCTTCGAGCGCCAGGTCGAGGCGCCGTTCTTCAATTCGGCAGGCGTCAGCGAGAGCGCCTCGTAGACACGGTCGCCGCGGACATCGCGCAGCGCGAACGTGACTTTCGGTTCGGGCTCCCACGCGAAATCCAGCAGCCCGAAATTGACGGTGCGGAACCAGGGTGGGCAAATCCGCAACTCCGGGTCGCCGTCGAGAAATGAGCCGCCTGTCGCCTGCGCAAGAGGGGAGCTTACGAAGTCGTAGACGTCGTAACCGCCCTGTTCGGACCTCGGAATGCAGTTCACCTCGCCGAAATGCGTGTCGCCCGAAATGCAGAACACGCCTTCGATCCCGTTGTCACGGATGAAATCGAACAGCGCATTGCGCTCCGTCAGGAAGGCGCCCCAGGTATCGCCCGTCGGTCCGTCTGCGGACGACCAGCCGCTGCCGCAGGCGAGCACCTTGAACGGTGAGCGGCTCGCGAGCAGCTGTTCGCGCAGCCACTCGCCCTGGCGCTTGCCGAGCAGCGTCTTGGCCGGCCCGTCGGGCTCCGTATTGGGCGTGCGGTAATAGCGGCCGTCCAACATGAAGAAGTCCACGCCGCCGTAGGCGTACTTGAAGAAAACGCCGGGGCAGTCCGGCAATCCGAAGTGCGGATTCGCCCAGTAGTTCTGGAACGCCGCGAGCGAAGCCGCGCGCGCCGGATTGTTCCAGTCGGAATTGTTGATCCCGAAGTCGTGGTCGTCCCAGATGGCGAGCTGCGGGACCGAGCGCATGAGCGGCAATGTCGATGCGATGGAGCGTTGGCGGCGGTAGTCCTCGGCGAACACCCAGTCCGAGGCTGAATCGGCATAGATATTGTCGCCGAGCCAGAAGAAGACGTCGGGCTCGGCGGCGGCGATCGCGTGGAAGACGGGCTGCTCCGCGTCGAGCTGATGGCGAGCGCAGGAGCCGAAGGCGAGCCGGAACGGAGCGTTTCCTAAAGGCGCCGTGCGGGTCGAGATCGGCGTCAGGCGATAGCGGTCGGGGATGCCGTCGACCCGCAGCCGGTAGTAGTAGCGCGTCGCCGGCGCGAGGCCACCCACGGTGATGCGCACCGTGTAATCGGTGGCGGCGGTCGCCCGCACGGCTCCGCTCTTCTGAGTCGTGGCAAACAGCGAATCGGTCGAGTACTCGACTTCCACGTCGAACTCGCCGCTCGCGCGGCCCCAGAAGGTGATCGAATTGGCGCTTGCGGCGCCGATCATCGGACCTTCCATCAACCTCGGATACCCGGGTGAGGCTGCAAGACTCCGGAATGGACGCAGCAAGGCCGTCGCGAGGGCGGAACCCACGAATCTCCGGCGGCCGATGTTGAGATTCATTGCCAGGCCTGTGCGTCGGCGAAACGGCGGAGATTGCGATACCCGAGGTTCGCATACTGGGCGGAAGGCGCGACGCTCGAGTCCTGTTCCGCCTCGACCACGAGCCAGCCGCGGTACTTCGCGCGCGCGATGGGTGCGAGTGCCGCCGCGTAGTCGACGCTTCCGTCGCCGGGCACGGTGAACACGCCGTCGAGGACGGCGTCGAGGAAGCTGCAGTCGCGATTGAGGCTCCGGTCGAGCACGGCTCTCCGCACGTCCTTGCAATGCACGTGCGCAATGCGCGATGCATGCCGTGTCGCGGTCCGAACCGGGTCGCCGCCGGCGAAGGTCAGGTGTCCCGTGTCGAGAAGCAGCCCGACCGCTTCGTCGCACGAGTCCATGAGGCGGTCCACTTCATCCTCGGTCTGCACGACCGTGCCCATGTGGTGATGGTAGGCGAGCTTCAGCCCCGAATCCTGGAGGCGTGCTCCGAGTTCGTCGAGCCGCTCGGCGAATCGCGGCCAGTCGGAGGCGGCGAGCACGGGGCGCTGCGAGAGGCGCGCGCGGCGGTCGCCGTGAATGCAGCGCGTCGTTTCGGCGACCACGACGACGTCGCAGCCGAGCGCGGAAAGAAGCTCGCGGTGCGGCCGCATCGCGTCGAACTCTGCCTCGGCATCGCGCAGGAGCAGGCCGGCGCTGTACCAGCCCGAGACGAGCGCGAGCCCATGCGGAGCGAGTGCGGCCTTGAGTTCGGGCGCGGTGCGCGGAAACTTGCAGCCGAGCTCGACGCCTTCGAAGCCCGCGGCGCGCGCCTCGGTGAGACAGGTCTCCAGAGTCGTCTCCCCGCCGACTTCGGGGAGGTCGTCGATCGTCCAGGTGAGCGGATTGATGCCGAGGCGCACGCTCATGCGTCGCCGTCTTTGTCGACCGCGCGGCGCCAGGCGTCGAAAGCCGCCTTCACGCGCGGATCGGCGGACACTTGAGCGACGGGCACGTTCCACCAGGCGCCGCCCGCCGCCGTGCCGCTATCGGGATCCGTCTCGATCACGATCACCGTCGAGCGCGAGGCGGTGCGTGCCTTCGCAACGGCCGCCTCGAGCGCCGCGATGTCCGCGACCTTCATTGCCTCTGCGCCGAGCGCGCGGGCATGCGCGACGAAATCCACGGGAGTCCCGGCCGATGCCCCTGGATAGGAGTCCTTCAGCAGGTTGTTGTGTGGCTCGCCTGCGGTCGCGCGCTGCAGGCGATGGATGCAACCGAAGCCGCGGTTGTCGGCGAGGACGATGAGGAGCGGATGACCGCCCGCGACCGAGGTCGCGATCTCGGAATTCATCATGAGATAGCTGCCGTCGCCGACGAGCACTGCGACCGTGCGGTCGGGCTCCGCCATCTTGACGCCGAGGCCGCCCGCGATCTCGTAGCCCATGCAGGAGTAGCCGTATTCGACGTGATAGCCGCCCGCCTCGGGGCAACGCCAGAGTTTGTGCAGCTCGCCCGGCAGGCCGCCCGCGGCGCAGACGACAGTGGCGCCGGTGCCCAGCGCGCGATTGACCGCGCCGAGCACTTGCGCGTCGGTCGGCAGGCCGGGCGCGGCACGCGTCGCGGTATCGACCACCAGGTTCCATTCGGCGACGAGCGCGCGCGTGCGATCGCGCCAGGCTGCGTCAGCGGCCCAGGCCTCGAGCCTGGGGGCGAGTTCCTCCAGCGACACCAGCAGGTCGCCGCGGACGGCGAGGGCGCCCCGCTTGTTCGCATCAAAGCGCGCGACATTGACCGCGACGAGCCGGCGGTCGAAATCGTGGACGAGCTTTCCCGACCCGGTCGTGAAATCCTGCAAGCGTGTGCCGAGCGCGAGCACGAGATCCGATTCGGCAAGCAAACGGTTCGCAGCGCTCGAGCCGGTGACACCGAGACCGCCGGCGTTGCAGGGATGGTCCCAGGGCAGCGTCCCCTTGCCGGCCTGCGTCTCGGCGACGGGAATCCCGTGACGTGCGGCGAAATCGGCGAGGGCAGGCGCAGCGCCCGCGTAATGGACGCCGCCGCCGGCGACGATGAACGGCCGTTTTGAGGATTTCATCCGGCGCTCGGCTTCCGCCAGGCGCGCGCGGTCCGGCCGCGGCCGCTCGATGTCGAGTACGCGCTCCTCGAAGAACGTCTCCGGGTAGCCGAATGCTTCCGCCTGCACGTCCTGCGGCAGCGCGAGCGTCGCCGGCCCGCAGTCGGCCGGATCGAGCAGGACCGAGATCGCCTGCGGCAGCGATGCAATCAGTTGTTCGGGCCGCGTGATGCGATCCCAGAACCGCGAGACGGGTCTCAGGCAGTCGTTGGCCGTCACGGTCGGGTCGCCGAAGTGCTCGAGCTGCTGCAGCACGGGATCCGGCTGGCGGCTCGCAAAGGTGTCGCCCGGCAGCAGCAGGACCGGGAGCCGGTTCGCGTGCGCGAGTGCTGCGGCGGTCACCAGGTTTGTCGCGCCGGGTCCGACAGAGGTGGTGCACGCCATCATTCGACGCCGCCGGTTCGCCTTCGCGAAGGCGATCGCCGCATGGGCCATCGCCTGCTCGTTGTGCGCGCGAAACGTCGGCAGCGATTTGCCGGTCGCCGCGAGCGCCTCGCCGAGGCCGGCGACGTTGCCGTGGCCGAAGATCGCGAACACGCCGTGGAAGAGGGGGTCGCTGCCCGCGGCGGTCCGGATGCGCTGCGCGGCAAGATGGCGCACGAGCGCCTGGGCCATCGTCAGGCGGATGCACTTCACGCCCGCCTCATGCGGCAACTGCCGCGGGACGCCGCCGCCGCCACAGCTCGATCATGCGCGCGTAGGCCGCTGAGACGCGAGCGATCGCCGTCGCGTCGTCGATTGCGCCTGCAAACCAGTCGCGCGCGGGCTGCCCGAAGATCGTGCGGCCGATCGCGAATCCGCGGCAGACGGGGTGCCGCGCTGCGACTTCGAAGGACTGCGCGACCTGTTCCTCGCTCCTGTCGAGCCCGAGGAGCAGTGCGCCGTGGCAGTGCGGATCGTTCGCCGCAATGACTGCGCCGATCTCGCGCCAGGCATCGGCAGTCTGGGCTTCGAGCTTCCACCAGGCGGGGCGGATGCCAAGATTGTACAGGCGCCGCAACACGGCCGGCGTCGTGTGCGGCTCCACCGTCCGTCCGTGGCCGGAGCTGATCAATTCGACGAGGAGCTCGCGCTCGAGCGTGCGCGTCGCTTCGGCGAGCTCAACAAGCCGCGCTTCCTGCGCGAGCCGCAGCTCGACCGGGTCGGCGGGATGGAAATTCACCAGGCACTTCACGACATGATGGCGCGGCCAGGAGAGCAGTTCGAGCCCGATTCCGGCTATTGTCTCGAACTCGAGAGGCCGGGAGCCAGGCAGTTCCACGGGTCGGCCGACCCAGGCGCCGCTCGCGCTGAGCCGCGCGAGCGCCTTGCCGCCGTGGCGCCCGTCGACGATGGCGCCGAGGCGCGTGCCGCGGTGCGGCACTTCCGCGACAGAGAGCACCGCTTCGGCGACCAGCGCCTTGAAATCCGCGATGCGGGCGTAGTCGCTTCCCGCGCCAGCCGCAATCTGTTCGACCTGGCGGCGGTGATCGAAGGCGAGGATGCAAAGGTCGCCCGACACCCGTCCCGTGGTCGTGGCGCGATGCAGTCCGGCAATCCGCGCGTCTTCGTCCGGCCGCGGGGGCGGCGCGGCGCGCCCCATGAATTCGTCGAGCTCGGCGCGCGTCGGCATCGCAGGCGTGCAGCCGTGGCGGGTCACGACGATCGCACCTGCCGCGTTGCCGCGACGCCCGCAATGAGCCGCCGGCAGATTCTCGATCCAGCCGCTGAGGTAGCCGGACAGGAACGCATCGCCGGCGCCAAGGACATTCAGGACTTCGACGGGGAATCCCGCGACGACGAGGCCCTGGTCCACGCTCGCCGGGATCGGCCCTTCGAACACGACGCAGCCTTCCACGCCGCGCTTCATGACGATGGTCGCGCGTGTCTTTTTCCGGATCGCCCGCAGCGCATCGAGCGCGCTCGTGCCGCCGCCGGCGACACGAGTCTCCTCCTCGGTGCCGACGACGAGATCGCAATCCGGCAGGAAAGCCTGGAGCTGTCGCGTCACTTCGTCCGAACCCCGGACTCGGTCGGCGCCGCCGCCGTGGCCCGCGAGACCCCAGAGTACGGGGCGGTAGTCGATGTCGAGCACGACGCGCAGCCCATGCTGCTTCGCAAGCTCGATCGCTCGACGCGAGGCCTTGCGGATCGGCTCGGTCGACAGGTGAGTTCCGGTGATCGCGAGTGCCTTTGCGGCGGCGAATGGCGCCCCTTCGACGTCGGCGGGTTCGAGGCCCATGTCGGCGCAATTCTCGCGATAGAATATGTGCGGGAAACTTTCCGCGTTCTCGATGCCGAGCAGCACGAGTCCGGTGAGCCGCTTCGGGTCGGTCCGGACCGCGGACACGTCCACGCCCTCGCATGCGAGCGATTCGCGCACGAAGCGCCCCATGTGTTCGTCGCCGACGCGCGTCAGCATTGCGACCTTCAGACCGAGACGCGACAACCCGACCGCGACGTTTCCGGACGAGCCTCCCAGGTATTTCGCGAAGTGCTGCGCGTCCTCGAGGCGGGCGCCGCGCTCCAGGCCATAGAGATCGACGGCGGCGCGGCCGAGGCAGATGAAGTCGATCGTTCGCTTCATTTGGGCCTCGCGGGCGGCTTGCCGCCCGCGGCGGGACGCAGCGGCGGCTCCCAGATCTTCGCGCCGGGCTCCATGGTCCAGGCGTGCTCGGACGTGAATTCCGGCACCGTATAGGGCTTGCCCGGCAGGTGCCGGATTACCCAGGCGTAATACATCCCGTAGCCGGGCGCGGCGACCTGCGCGTGATCCTTGCCGGCCTCGATCCTGATCGTGTCGTACTGCCGCACCTTGAAGACCTCGTCGCCGTGCTCGGCGTGGCCGAAGCCCTGCGGATGCGTGAACCGGTAGTGGTAGATCTCCGGCTGCGGATGGTGATGCGGCGGATAGCTCGACCAGCCCCCCGGCAGCGTCACGACTTCGCCGAGCACGAGCCGTACTTCCGGCGGCGAGTTGCGCCCGTCGAAAATCGTGCGCACGAGGCGAAGACACCGTCCACCCACCTGGCCCTCGCCCCGGCGCTCGTCGGCGACGTCGCCGGTACGGAATACGCGCGGCATGAACTTCGCCGGGTTGTCGCAGGAATAGACCGTGAATTCCGCCGCGGTCGCCGCGCGGATCTCGACCGTCGTGCCGGCTGCCGCGTGCAGGCAAGCGGGCGAATCGTCGAAGACCGAGGCCCGCGACAGTTCGAAGCGCTGTCCGCCGACCTGGCCCGCGACCCGGCCCTCCATGAGGAGGAAGGCCGTCTCGCCGCCAAGCGTCGTGACGTGAGATTCGCCGGCCGCGAGCCGCAGCACCCCGATCGAGATGCCGGTGTCGTCGCCGGACTCGCCCGCCTTCGTGATCGCCGTGTAGCCGGGCCCGAATCCGTCGCGGAACTTCGTAATCAGCGTGTCCATGCCGACGCTCTCCTCAGACATTCGTCCAGGCGCCGCTCGCGTGCGAACGCTCCATCGCGTCCATCACGAGCTGCACCCTGAGGCCGACGTCGAAACCGGGCCGAGCCGGGACGCCGTCGGCGATCGCGCGGAGCAGGTTCCGCGCCTCGATGACCTTGAGGTCGTTGATTCCGAGGCCGTGCCCCGGCGCCGGGCAGAAGAACCCGTAATCGGGATGCTCGGGCCCGGCGAGGATCGTGCGAAATCCGCGGCGACCGGCCGCGTCCGCGGTCGTGTAGTGCCGGAGCTCGTTCATGCGTTCCTGGTCGAAAGACAGGCTACCGGCGCTGCCAAAGACGGTGAAGGCAAGCCCGCACTTGAAGCCCGTCGCGACGCGGCTGATCTCGAAGCTGCCGCCGACGCCGCACGCGAAGCGCACCAGCCCGCGCGCGATGTCCTCGTTTTCCACCGGCAGCATCGCACCGGTTGCGGGAACGCGACGCGTCGCATGCAAGGTCTCGAGCCCGGCGAAAACGGACTCGATCGGCCCGAGCAGCACCTCCGCCATGTCGATGAGGTGCGAGCCGAGGTCGGCGAGCGCGCCGGCGCCGGCGAAGCGGCGCTCGCACCGCCAGCTGTGCGGTACGGCGGGATCCGCCATGTAGTCCTCGAAATAGCGTCCGCGGAATCCCATGATCGTGCCGAGCTCGCCGGCCGCGATCATCGACTGGGCGACTCGGATCAGCGGGTTGCAGGAGTAGTTGAACCCGATCATGTGCCGCACGCCGGCTCTCGCCGCGGCCTCGGCGACTTCGCGCGCCTCGGCGGCGTCGAGCGCGAGCGGCTTTTCGCACCAGACGTGCTTGCCCGCGGCAAATGCTGCGAGGGCCATTTCCCGGTGCAGGTAGTTCGGCGAGCAGATGTCGACGATATCGACCGCCGGATCCTCGACGAGCTTGCGCCAGTCGCCGGTCGCGCGCGCGAATCCCATGGTGCCCGCCGCGTTCACCGCGCGATGTTCATCGCGATCGGCGAGGATCTCGCAGACCGGCGCGGCGACATCCGGGAATACGGCGCCGACACCCTGCAGCGCGATTGCATGTGCGCGCCCGATGAATCCGCTGCCGATGAGGCCGACCCGGTAGTTCTTCATGCGCAGGATTCCAGCAGGACCGTGGAGCGCGTGCGCATGGAGCGTTCGCAGGCGTCGGCGATTTCGAGCGCCCGAACGCCGTCGCACCCCGACACGAGGCTGGCGGCTTCACCGTGCAGGCGGCGAACGAAGGCGTCGAGCTCGAGCCGGTAGGCCTCGGCATACCGCTCGAGGAAACAGGGCAAGGCAGGATCGCTGCGGTAACCCGCCGACGTCGCGTGCAGGACCGAGGTCGCCTGGCGGTTGCCGGCGGCGAGCATGCCGCGCGAGCCGCAGACCTCGATGCGTTGGTCGTATCCGAATGCGGCGCGCCGCGAGTTGGCGATCTGCGCGATGCGGCCGCTTCGGGTCGTCAGCGTAACGGCCGCCGTGTCGATGTCGCCCGCTGCGCAGATCGCGGGATCGACGAGGCTGCTGCCGTGCGCGCTGACCTCGACCGGTTCCTCGCCGAGCAGCCAGCGCGCCATGTCGAGATCGTGGATCGTCATGTCCCGGAACAGCCCGCCGGAATGCTTCACGTAGGAGACCGGCGGCGGCGACGGGTCGCGGCTCACGATCAGCACCGATTCGACGTCGCCGATCTCGCCAGCGTCGATGCCCTGGCGAACGCGTCGGAAAGTCGGGTCGTAGCGGCGATTGAAGCCGATCGCGAGCAGGATGCCCGCGCGCTCGGCGGCGGCGACGCAGGCCCGGGCGCGGCCGACGTCGAGGTCGACCGGCTTTTCACAGAGGATCGCCTTGCCGGCGGCCGCGCCTGCCTCGATCAGGCCTGCATGCGTGTCGGTCGGGCTCGCGATCAGGAGCGCATCGACGCTGCCATCGGCGATCGCAGACTTGGCGTCGGAAACGCTGGCGCCATTTGCCTCGGCGATCCGGCTCGCGGCCGCGGCGTCGACGTCCACCACGTACTTGAGGCGGGCCGAGCCGTGGGCGGCAATATTCGCCGCGTGTATCCGGCCAATGCGGCCGGCGCCGAAGAGCGCAACGGTCTTCATGACTGGGCGGCGCTGGTTTCACGCGCGGTCAGCTGGAAGGCGTAGCTGATGACGAGGGTCTGCGCAAGACAGAGCGAGGCCGTCAGCGAGCGGAACTTGCGGAACTCCGCGTCCTTGACTTCGAAGCAGAGATCGGCGCGGCGTGCGATCGGCGAGAGGCGGCTATCGCTGATGGCGATCACCTTTGCCTTTCGATCCAGCGCTTCGCTCACGATGTCGGCGGTCGGCTGCGCGTACGGCCGAAAACTCGTGGCGATCAGGAGGTCGCCCGGCCCGAGCATCGAGCTCTGTTCGGCGATCATTCCCGCGAGACCGTCCACGAGGTAGGCGCGCTTGTCGGCGTGCCGGAGCGCGTAGGCGAGGTACGCGGCGACCGGGAAGGAGCGCTTGAGGCCCACGAGATAGACGGCTTCGGCTTCCGCGATAAGGCGCACGCCGCGCTCGAGCTCCGACTGGCGCGTGGTCTCATTGAGATGCTGGAGGGCGGCGATGTTGCCCTGCACGAACTCCTGCAGGAGATCCGACGGCGACTGCGCCGCGACATCGCCGGCGCGCTCGTTGAACTGGCGGATACGCTCGGCATAGCTCGGGCTCGGCGCGAGCGAGAGGAGCTCGTCCCGGAAGAGCTTCTGCATGTCGCTCGCGCCGTCGTAGCCGAAAGTCTTGGCAAACCGGACGATCGTCGAGGGCTGCACCTTGCAGCGCTTGGCGATGACGGCGAGCGTTTCGAGGCCGATGTCGTTCGGGTGCTCGAGCGTGTAGGCGGCGACCTGCTTGAGGCGCGGGGAGAGCGATTCGTAGCGCTGGACGATGCGCGCGCGCAGCGCCTCGACGTTGTTTCGGGCCGTCATGGCGATTTCAGCCTGCCGGGTCTGGGCCTCGGTCATGAGTCGGATCCCGATCGTTTCAAGTTTCGAACAGATATTCCACGACTGCGGAACATCCGGGAGTATAGAACAAAATTTTCAACGGTTGAAGAGAACAAAAATTTCGTTCTATACTGTCTTTGGATCGTCACGATCGATCCGCAGAATCACCCAGAGGCCGGCCGCCGCCGGCGAGCGCGCTCGTACCGAGGGGGTCTATACCGATGAAAAAGCTTGCGGCTCTACCGCGAATCACGGTGGCGATGAGTCTTGCTGTCCTGCCGGCGGCAGTTTTCGCGCAGGCAGCGCCCGTCTCGCAGCCAGAACTGTCCGAGATCGAAGTGCTCGCGAAACGCGTCAATGCGCGCAATCGCATCGACGAGCCAGCGCCGGTCCTGTCCTACGACGAAGAGTACTTCCAGCGCTTCGAGCCGCTGTCGGTCGGCGACATGCTGAAGCGCGTGCCGGGCGTCAGCTTCCAGAGCGACATCGGCGAGTACGCCGAGCCTTCGCTGCGCGGCATCGGCAGCGAGTACACGCAGATCCTGGTGAATGGCCGGCGTGTCACGGGCGGTACGAACGACAACACGGTCGTGGTTGACCGCATCCCGGCAGAGCTGGTGGAGCGCGTGGAGATCGTCCGCAGCCCGTCGAGCGACATCGACAGCCAGGGAGTGGGGGGCACGCTCAACATCATCCTGAAGGAAGGCGCGGAGCTCACGGGCGGCATCTACCGCATTGGCGCCTACTATAACGACGGCGAAACAAACCCGAGCGCCTTCCTTTCATTCGGCGACAGCAACGAAGGGTTCTCCTGGGGAACGTCGGTCAACTACCAGGAGCGCTTCAACCGCAAGGCGGCGACCGAGCTTGAGCGTGCTCAGGACGGCGAGGGCGGCCCGGAGCCCGCATTCTCGGCGCTCGTGGAGGATCCCGACGAGCGCGAGAGCACGGACATTGCCTGGACCGGTGAAGTGCGAAACGAGCTGGGCGGGGGCGGCGAGTGGTTCGCGAGCGCGTTCTACATGGACACCGATCGCGCCGAGACCGAGATCGGCCGGGAATTTGCGGCCGAGGACGACGACGGCGAGTTCGAGACGGAATCCATCCAGGCAAACCAGCTCGACGCGTTCCGCGAGACGAACTACGGAGTCCTGACAGGCTACGAAGCGCCCTTCGGCGACGGGAACACCTGGGAGATCGAGCTCCAGTACGACGAAACCGAGTTCGAGTCGGTCGAGACCAACTGGGAAGACGACCTCGACTTCGATTTCGACGCGGCGGGGATCTCCGACGCCGACAGCCTGCTCGCGTTCCTCGATCAGTCGGACCAGGAAATCATCGACCTTTTTGCGGCCGTCCCGCACAACGCCGAAGACCTGCGCGACCCCGCATTCCTCACTGACCGCGAGAACACCGACGCGGACGACTCGGAGCTGGTGCTCAAGACGGCCGTCGAACTGCAGCTGGGCGGTTCGAAGCTCAAGCTCGGCCTCGAGGGCTACGACCGGCAGCGCGACTTCTCCTTCCGCGTGTTCGAGAACGAGGATGGCGTGCTGGAAGAGGACGATTCCGGTCTTTCGCTGTTCGACGCCAAGGACCAGCGCGCCAACGGGTACGTGAAGTGGACCATGGACTTCAGCGATGCGACCACGCTCGAGCTCGGCGCGCGCGGCGAGTTCACGAGCCTCGACATCACGTCGACCGTATCCGAGGCGTTGGCAGAGGCCGCCGACGAGCTCGCGACGATCGGGATCCGGATCGACGGCAACCAGATCGAGTCCACGGAGGACACGTTCGAATTCAATCCGAGCGCCCACCTGCGTTGGGACGCCAGCGATCGCACGCAGCTGCGGCTGTCCGTCGCCAGGACCGTCCGCCGGCCGAGCTTCGACCAGCTGAATCCGACGCTCATCATCGACGACGAGGAAAGCATCCTGGGCAATCCGACCCTGGAGCAGGAGACGGCGCTGGGCGCCGATGCCGGCGTCGATTTCGAGCTCGGCGGCCAGGACGCGATCTTCGGGATCAATGCCTTCTACCGCGACATCAGCGACAAGATCGAGCTGGACGGCGTGCCGGATGGCGTCAACGACATCTTCCAGGAGTTCGTCGACGAGGACGTCGAGGCGACGGTCTGGGTGAACAACCCGAACGACGGAAGGATCTGGGGCGTCGAGCTCGACCTCAGCACGCCGCTCTCCTTCCTTAGCCCGAATTTCCATGTGTTTGCCAACTACACCTGGATCGACTCGGAGATCCGCGACGCCAACGAGAACTTCCCGGTCGACCGGCCCTTCTCGCTTCAGCCAGACTACATTTACAACCTGGGATTCGATCACCTGATCGAAGGCATCGGCTTCACCTGGGGCGCGAGCTACCAGAAGGTTGGTCCGGCGCAGGAGTGGGTCAACGTCAGCGCGGAGGCCAAAGAAGTCACGGATGTCGAGTACGGCGGCAACCTGGAAGTCTTCGTGGAGAAGACGCTCGCAGACAAGTTCGTGGTGCGCCTCGCCGCGCAAAACCTGCTCGACTCGGACAAGGACGAGATCCAGCGCGTCTACGAGTCGGTGGAACAGCTGCAGGCGGTTACGCCGGTTACGACCGTGCACCAGATCGAGGAGTCCGATCCGGTCTATATCGTGACCTTCCGCGGCACCTTCTAGCGCCCGCGCGCGAATAACACGCGCGTCCCGCATACCGCGGTGCCGCCGGCACCGCGGTTCCGGTAAGCTCCGCGCGATGCGGCTACCGGCGCAGATCCAGAAGGTCCGTCACCAGAGCTTCCGGCGCCGCGCAGCCGACCTCGAGGATCGCAAGCCGTTCGAGCGCTTTCCCTGGTGGCTGCGGGTGCTCTCGTCGCTCCCGCTGCCGGCCTGGTACGGCATCTCGCGCTTTCTCGCCTGGCTCCTGAATCGCGTCATCCGGCAGCGCAACGACGTCATCGACATGCAGCTCGCGGCCTGCTTCCCGGATCGCGACGCGGCCTGGATCAAGTCGACGCGACGCGAGTTCTACCGGAATTTCGCGGACGTTTCGGTTGAGATCATCAAGGCCGTGACGATAAAGCCGGAGGAGATCGACCGCCGCGTGACCTTCGATGGCGACGAATCCGCGCGCACGGCCCTTGCAGCGGGGCAGTCGATCATCGTCGTGACCTCGCACAACTGCAATTGGGAGTGGTGCCTGCTCAAGCTGTCGATCGCGATGGGTCATCCGATCCACGCGACGTATAAGCCTCTGACGCAACGATTCGGCGACCGGCTGATGCTGACGATCCGCTCGCGCTTCGGCGCCGAGATGATCTCCGCCCGGCGGCTGCTGATGCGCGTGATGCGCTACCGCGGTCCCTCGCGGATCGTCGCCATGGTCACCGACCAGGCGCCGACGTCGTCCGGGGTCCGCTATTTCACGCAGTTCATGGGTCTCGACACCGCGTTCTTCATCGGCCCGGAGGCGATCGCGCGGGCGGCCGGACTGCCGGTGTACTACCTCGCAATGCGCCGCGAATCGCGCGGCCGGTATCGGGTCAGCTTCGTCCCGATCGCCGCTACCCGCGAGGAACTGGAGCCCGGAGCGCTGATTGAGCGTTACGCGGCCGAGGTCGAGTCGCTGACGCGCGAGCGGCCGCCGGACTGGCTCTGGAATTACCGGCGCTGGAAGGTGCAGCGCGATGCCGAAGGCAATCCCGTCGTCGTGAAGTCAGGCCACATCACGGCACCGAAGCGGCCCGAAGTGACATAAGTAACACAGTAAATACATACGGTTACCTTGCTTTCCTAAAAGTTTCTGACACAATGCAGCGCAAGTAGCGAACTTGCCGGACGTCCGGATTCGTTAACTGGTTCCTACGGTCGATGCCGGCCGCGCTGACAGACTGCCGTGAAAACAGGGGGGAACCCAGCAGGGTGCCGAAGGTGCAAGGCGAACCGCTTCCCGATTTCACGGCTTCAGACGTTCTTTCGTCGAAGTTGTGGCAGCCGCGGGCCGAGCGCCCGCCGCTAGGTATCGATCTCGCCTGCACCAAGATCGCCGTTGACTTCCAGAACATCACCGCCGGCAATGCCGACTCGGTGATCCGCCAGAGCCTGGAGATCCTGCGCGAGGCGACCGGCACGGACGCCGTCTTCCTCGCGCTGCTCGACGGCCGCGGCGAGAACATCGATTCGATCGCGACTGCGAAGGGCCCCTTCGCCCAGTGCCGGCCCGAGGTGCTGAAGGGCGAGCCGCTTGATGCGCTGCCCTGGATCCGCTCGCGGCTCGAGCACGTCCGCATACTCGAGATCCGCGATACCGTGAGCGCGCGCGCTGAGCAGGCCGGGGACGCGGGACGGCTCGCGGGCCTCGACATCCGCTCGCTGCTCCTCATTGCCTTCGCCGTGCAGGGCACGGTGCGCGGCTTCCTCGCTTTCGTCTCGTCCACGCCGCGCGACGGCTGGGACGTGAACCTCCACCTGCTGCTGAAGCTCGTCGGCACGAGCCTCGCTTGCGGCCTCGAGAAAGTCTCGCTTGCCGATCGTCTCGCCGACATGCAGGAGCGCCAGGAAATGGCGCTGCCATGCGCCAACGACGGCCTCTGGGACTACGACGCGCAGACGAACCGCACCTGGTTTTCCCCGCGCTGGAAGGGGATGCTCGGATTCGCCGAGAACGACGTCATCACTTCGCCGGACTGGCACCGCATGGTCCACCCGGAGGACCTCGCGCGCGTGTCGGCCGCGATGCGCGACCACATCGCCGGCAAGACCCCGATGTTCGAGAGCGTGCATCGCCTGAAGCATACGGATGGGGAATGGCGCTGGGTCATCGGCCGTGCCTGTGCGCGTGTCGATGACCAGGGCCGGCTCCGCCGCCTGATCGGCGTCGAGCTCGACATCACCGAGCGCAAGCTCTACGAGGAGGCGCTCTTCCGCGAGAAGGAGAGCGCCCAGATCACGCTGCAGTCGATCGGCGACGGCGTGATCACCTGCGACGCCCATGGGCGCGTCGAGTACCTGAACCCCGTGGCGGAGGAACTGACCGGCTGGCGGCTCGAGGACAGCCTCGGCCGGACCATCGACGAGATCTTCCGCGCCTTCCACGAGGAGACCTGCGAGCCGCTCGAGAACCCGCTTGCGGTCGCCGTGCGCCGTATCCGGTCGATCAAGTCGGTGCGCCCGATGCTCCTGATCCGCAAGGACGGCAACGAGCTCTACATCGAGAGCACGGCCTCGCCGATCCGTGACGGGACCGGCACCGTCACGGGCGGCGTGCTGGTCTTCCACGACGTGTCGGAGTCGCGCGAGTTGAACCGGCGCCTGTCCTACCACGCGAGCCACGACGTGCTGACGGGCCTCGTCAACCGGCGCGAGTTCGAGACACGCCTCGAGCGCGCGCTGAAGAGCGCGAAGGCGCGCGAAACGTCCTATGCGCTCTGCTACATCGACCTCGACCAGTTCAAGATCGTGAACGACACCTGCGGGCACAGCGCGGGCGATGCGCTGCTCGGCCAGGTCGGCGCGCTGCTGAAGTCGAAGGTGCGCTGGCGTGACACGCTTGCGCGCCTCGGCGGCGACGAATTCGGAGTGTTGCTCGAGAGCTGCTCGCTCGAGGAGGCGCTTCGCACGGCCGAGTCACTGCGCGAGGCGATCCGGAATTTCCGCTATACCTGGGAGGACCGCACCTTCCGGCTCGGCTGCTCGATCGGCGTCGTGCCGATCACGGCGGAGAATGAGGATGTGGCGTCTGTACTCTCGGCCGCGGACTCCGCCTGCGGCGCGGCGAAGGAATCGGGCCGCAATCGCGTCCACTGCTTCGAAGAGAACGACATCGACCTCATGCGGCGCCGCCGCGAGATGCAGTGGGCGGCCCGCATCAACAACGCCCTCGAGGAGTCGCGCTTCGAGCTCTTCCGCATGACGATCCTGCCGCTGCAGGCCGAGGACGCGGGCGAGCACTTCGAGCTATTGCTCAGGATGCGCGACGAGAGCGGCAAGATCGTCGCCCCGGACCAGTTCATCGCGGCCGCCGAGCGCTACGGCATCACGCCGTCAATCGACCGCTGGGTGATCGACAGCGCGTTCCGGTGGCTGGTGTCGGAGGCCGACGAGCGCAAGCGTCTGACCATGTGCTCGATCAACCTGTCTGGCCAGAGCCTCGGCGACGACAAGTTTCTGCCCTACGTGATCGAGCAGTTCCACAGGAGCGGCATCGACGGCAGCAAGATCTGCTTCGAGATCACGGAAACGGCGGCGATCGCGAACTTCTCGCAGGCGAGCCGCTTCATACAGGCGCTGAAGGAGCTCGGCTGCAAGTTTGCGCTCGACGATTTCGGCACGGGCCTCTCGTCGTTCGGCTACCTGAAGCACTTCCCGGTCGACTTCCTGAAGATCGACGGCAGCTTCGTGAAGGGTGTGCTGCACGACCCGATCGACCGCGAGATGGTGCGCTCGATCAACGAGATCGGACACCTGACCGGCAAGCAGACCATCGCGGAGTGGGCGGAGAACGCGGAGATCATCGAAGTGCTCCGCGGACTCGGCGTGGACTATGCGCAGGGCTACGGGGTTTCTCAGCCCCAGCGCGTTCAGAGAGCTGCCATCGCGTGATCAAGAGGGGACAGTCACCTTTGCCTCAGAGCAGGCAAAGGTGACTGTCCCCGTAGCCCTAGAAGGGCACGCCGTGAGTAGCGCCTGCCATGCACAGCAACATCGGGATTGAAAGGATGTAGTTGATGCGCGAGGCGTAGAGCGCCGTCTTGCGCGCCGCGGCTTTCTGCTCGTCGGTTGCCGGCTTGAGTCCCAGGATCTTCTGCTGGTTCGGCCAGATGAACACCCAGACGTTGAACAGCATGATCGTGCCGAGCCAGGCGCCGACGCCGATCACGAACTGGTATGCATTGAACTGGTCGCCGCCCAACCCAAGCGCGAGAGCGCCGAGTGCACCGGCGCGTGCGAGATACCAGAATCCCGTCAGCCAGGTGACCGCAGCCGACCAGCGGAACCAGAGCAGTGCCCGCGGCGCCACGTACTTGGTGATACCCGCGCCGCCCGGGCCGCCCTTGTCCGCGGCCGCTTCCGCCAGGGCGGGCACCTGCACGGCGTTGAAGTAGTAGAGGAGGCCGATCCAGGTGATGCCCGCGATGATGTGCAGCCAGCGAGCGAGCCCCAGCTCGTTCCAGCCGCCGTCAACCGCGAGCACCGCGAACAGGATCGCGAGCACGAAACCGGTGATGAGGGAACCCTTGACGCTCGTGAGCGGATTCATGTCATGCCTCCCCTGGATTCATTGAAGAATAGGGCAGCCACCCCCATAATTCAACGCGTTAGCGCAACCCGACATGGACGAACGCGGCCCCAGCTCCCCTTGTCTCAATATCTGCTCGCT
>Ga0187892_10000336_pt1 | contig 124031 bp, 123 predicted proteins | sample MA1701073metaG_FD_139345 | JGI IMG/M metagenome (GOLD analysis project Ga0187892, IMG submission 139345) | Bio-ooze microbial communities from a basaltic lava cave in the Kipuka Kanohina Cave System on the Island of Hawaii, USA - MA170107-3 metaG ... | reverse complement strand
TGATGGCCCCGCCGCCGGCGGCCGCCACCGGCGCTGCGGTGGAGACCAGCTCCCGAGAGCTCGGCTTGCGAGTGGTGCTGGAACGAGTCGTCGAACGACCCCTGCCCGTGCCGGTCGGCATGACCTTCTTCCCCCTGTCTGAAGACCTTGTGAAAGCGCAGCTCACGACGGGTTCCGTTCCCCTCCGGAGGCCTCATCCGGCCCACGAAGCGGTTTCGAAACCCGAAGTGGTAGGTGTACTCTACACCTATCGCCCGTTGGTCGTCAGGTGACCGGGCCAGGCGGAACAGCCTCTGGCTTGGTCATATGTCGATCGCGGTGGGCAGTACCGAACGAGCAGCACCCCGGTCGAACCATTCGATTCTGCACCGTCTCTACCCGCCTCGGCGGTCGGGGCGTGTGGTCTGGAGGACGCCGTGTCCGAGATCCTCGATGCGCCGGAATGCGGAGCGCTCAAGTCGATGTACTGGCGAAGCGAGATCCTCCAAGTCATGTACTGGATGCGCGGCGAGGGCTTCGGCGAGGACGTCGACGCCGGCACCGTCGAGCGCTTTCTCGGCGTCGACGCGAGCACCGGTGTGCAGTATCTCGACCTGCTCGTCGACGAGGGCTACCTCGAGCGGCTCGGCGACCGGTACCTGCTCTCCGACCTCGGGCGCCAGGAGGGCGGCCTCGAGTTCGCCAGCTCGTTCGAAGAGTTGATGCGTCCCAACCACGGCGAGTGCGGGCCCGAGTGCCCCCACTGCTTCCCGCCCGAGGGCGACACGGACTGCACCGAGGGCTGCCCGGTCTACGAGCTGGCCTCCAACGGACGAGTCGCGGACGGTCGGGCGTGAGGAGGGGCGAGGAACCACAGGGCGGGCTCCCCCGCAACTATCTCCGCGCCAGCCTCCTCCTCCTGTTGGCCGAGACGCCGGCCCATGGCTACGACCTGCTGGAGCAGATCGCCGAGCTGGGACTGAGCACGGTGGATCCGGGCGGCCTCTACCGCTCACTGCGGGTCATGGAGCAGGACGGGCTGGTCGAGTCCTGGTGGGAGCACTCCAGCGCAGGCCCGGCCCGCCGATCCTACCGCCTCACCGACGAGGGCCTCGAATGGCTCCACGCCTGGGCCGGTGCCCTGCGAGAGGGTCGCCGCTTCCTCTCCGCCTACCTGGACCGGTACGACCGCATCACCGAGGGCGCGGTCGACGACGTGGTGCCGCCCGCCGACCTCATCTCGTGAGCGCCCTCCGGGTCGCCGTCGCCGGCAAGGGCGGCGCCGGCAAGACCACCTTCTCGTCCACCCTCGCCCGCACCCTGGCCCGTCGCGGTCGCAACGTCATCGTCATCGACGGCGACAGCAACCCCAACGTGGCCGTCGCCCTGGGCGTGCCCCGCGACACGGCGGCCGCCCTCGAGGCGTTGCCCACGGGCCTCGTTTCCCGCCGGCTCCAGGGCGCCACGGCGCTCAACGAGTCCGTGACGACGGTCCTCGACCGGCACGGCATCATCGGTCCCGACGGCGTGTCGGTCCTGCTCATGGCCATGCCCCAGCACGCCGACGAGGGCTGCCTCTGCTCGGCCCACGCCGTGGTGAGCGGCCTGCTCAACGATGTCGACTCCTCGGACAACACGGTCGCCGTGCTGGACCTCGAGGCGTCGCCCGAGCACCTGAGCCGGGGCACGACCCGCCACGTCGACGTGCTCTTCCTCGTCGTCGAGCCCTACTACCGCTCCTACGAGACCGCCCGCCGGATGGCCGCCCTGGCCGCCGAGCTGCCCATCGGCCACGTCGGCGTGATCGCCAACAAGCTGCGCTCGCCCGAGGACCTCCACGCGATCAGCGAGTTCTGCACGCGGTACGGGTTGACCCTCGACGGGGAGGTGCCGTGGAGCACCGAGGTGCTCGACGCCGACCGGGCCGGGACCCCCGTCCTCGACTACGACCCGAGCGGGCCGGTGGTGGCCGCCATCGCCAAGATCGCCGACCGCGTGGAGTCGCTCCAGCGCTAGTACCAGGCGCGATTGACCGGTCACTAGAGGTAAACTGTCCTTACCGGACGACCCCGCTCTCGGAGCTCATGGCCGCTGTCGCCCGTTCGATGAGCGTATGGGTTCCCAGGAGGCGATGACGCGGTGTATCCCCTGTCCCCGAAGTCGGAACGGCTACGAGAGCTGTACTGGCGGAGCGAGATCCTGCGCGCCGTGTACTGGCTGCGGGGCGAGGGCTACGGCGACGTCGTCGATGCCGATCTCGTGGAGCAGTGCCTCGGCCTCGATGCCGCGTCTGGCCGGCAGCACCTCGACCGCATGGTCGACGACGGGCTGCTCGTCCGCGACGGGGCCTGGTACGCGCTCTCGTCCCGCGGTCTGCAGGAGGGCGAGGAGGAGTTCGCCACGGCGTTCAGCGACCTGCTCAAGCCGGCGGTCGCCGAGTGCGGCCCGGAGTGCTGGTGTCGGATGTCGCCCGACGAGGCCGAGGCCTGCGCCGGGAGCCGGGCCCGCCAGGTGGCGCCATGACCGACGTCCGCATCGACGCCGACAACACCGCGACGACCGCACGCGCCGACGACGTGGCCCTTCCGCGCCACTACCTGCGCCCATGCCTGCTGCTGCTGCTGGCCGAGGGGCCGTCCCATGGCTACGACCTCCTCGACCAGGTGCGTCGGCTCGGCATCCGGGCCGCCGAGCCGGGTGGCCTCTACCGGTACCTCCGCCTCATGGAGAAGGAGGAGCTCGTGCGGTCCTGGTGGGAGCCTTCCCAGGCCGGCCCGGCCCGGAGGACCTACGTCCTCACCGACACCGGCAAGCGGGCCCTCGACGATGCCGCCCGCTCGCTGCAGAACGTCCGCCGCATCCTGATCGGCCTACTCGACCGCTACGAGAGCCTGGAGGACGACGCCGCCACCGTCGCCTGACACCACCAATGCGCCGGGTCGCCCCACGCCGCTAGGGGCGGGGCCGGCGCGAAGATGAGCGGGGCGGGTGCTCGTTCGCCCGCCTCCCGACAAGGAAGAAGGTCTGCACCATGTGTCTCGGAATCCCCGGCCAGCTGGTCGAGATCATCAGCCTCGAAGAGCACCGGGCCATCGTCGAGGTCGACGGCGTCCGGCGTGAGGTCAACATCGGGCTGGTGATGGGCGATCCCGGCGGCATCGCCGTCGGCGACTGGGTGCTCATCCACGTCGGGTTCGCCATGACCAAGATCGACGAGGAGGAGGCGGCGAACAGCCTGGCCTTCATCAAGCTGCTCGGCAGCGTCTACGACGACGAGATCGAGCAGTTCGCCGCCGAACCCGAGTTGACCCTTGCTGGTGACGACGCCGCGACGGCCGCCGACGACAAGATGGTGCGGCCGTGAGGTTCGTCGACGAGTACCGGGACCCCGCGGCCGCCCGTCTGGCCGTGGCCGAGATCGAGACGCTGGCGTCACGGCTGGTGCCCTCCGGCGAGCCCCTCAAGTTCATGGAGGTGTGCGGCGGGCACACCCACACGATCTACAAGCACGGGATCGAGAACCTGCTCCCGTCGACCGTCGAGCTCGTGCACGGCCCGGGCTGCCCGGTCTGCGTGATCCCGATGGGCCGCGTCGACGACGCCATCGCCGTGGCCAAGCGTCCGAACGTGATCTTCACCTCGTTCGGGGACATGATGCGCGTGCCCGGCGGGTCGGGGAACCTCCTCGAGGCCAAGGCCCAAGGCGCCGACGTGCGGATGGTCTACTCACCGCTCGACGCCCTCCGCATCGCCGAGGCCAACCCCGACCGCGAGGTCGTCTTCTTCGCCGTCGGCTTCGAGACCACGGCGCCGTCCACCGCCGTCACACTGCTCAAGGCGCGCGAGCGGGGCGTGACCAACTTCTCGGTCTTCTGCAACCACGTCACGATCGTCCCGCCGCTCAAGGCCATCCTCGAGTCGCCCGACCTGCGACTCGACGGGTTCATCGGCCCCGGCCACGTGTCGACGGTCATCGGCAACCGGCCCTACCGGTTCGTGCCGGGCACGTACGGCAAGCCGCTCGTCACGGCCGGCTTCGAGCCCCTCGACATCCTGCAGGCCCTGGTGATGCTGCTGCGCCAGCTCACCGAAGGTCGCTGCGAGGTGGAGAACCAGTACACCCGGGCGGTGACCGACGGTGGCAACCGCAAGGCGCTGGAGATCCTGTCCCAGGTGTTCGAGCTGCGGCCGCACTTCGAGTGGCGGGGCCTGGGCTTCATCTCCCAGTCCGCTCTCAAGCTGAGTCCCGAGTTCGCCGACCTCGACGCCGAGCTGCGGTTCGCTGTGCCCGGCGTGCGGGTGGCCGACCCGAAGGCCTGCCAGTGCGGCGAGGTCCTGAAGGGCGTCATCAAGCCGTGGGAGTGCAAGGTGTTCGGCACCGCGTGCACCCCGGAGACGCCCATCGGGACGTGCATGGTGTCCTCGGAGGGCGCCTGCGCCGCGTACTACAACTACGGACGCCTCACCAAGATCCCGGTCAAGAGCGCATGACCGGGACCGCCGGCCCGGACACCGACGGGTCCGGCGCGGGCCGTGACGGCGGCCACGACGGCGAGGGACCGGAGCTCGGCCGGGAGGAGGTCGTCCTCGAGCGCATCGAGAAGTGGCGCCGCCACCGGCCCCGGCTGAAGGACGAGTTCGTCAACTCGGCCCACGGCGCGGGGGGCAAGGCCTCGGCCGCCCTCATCGACGCGGTGTTCGTCGAGGCGTTCCGCAACAAGACCCTCGAGACGATGGCCGACGCCGCCGTGCTCGAGCTGCCCTCGGGTGAGCGCATCGCCTTCTCGACCGACTCCTACGTGGTCAAGCCCCGCCGCTTCCCGGGTGGGTCCGTCGGGCACCTCGCCATTCACGGCACCGTGAACGACCTGTCGATGATGGGCGCGTCGCCCTCGTGGATCTCGGCCGCCTTCGTGATCGAGGACGGGTTCTCCGTGGAGGAGCTGCGCGGCATCGTCGACGACATGGCCGAGGCGGCCAAGCACGCCGGCGTGACGGTGGTCACCGGCGACACCAAGGTCGTCGACCGGGGTGCCGCCGACGGCGTGTACATCACGACGGCCGGCGTCGGGGTCATCCCCGCGGGCGTCCACCTCGACGCCCGCGCCATCCGGCCCGGCGACAAGGTCCTGGTGTCGGGCAAGATCGGCGACCACGGCGTGGCCGTGATGATCGCCCGCGGCGACCTGGCCCTCGAGGCCGACATCCCGTCCGACACGGCGCCGCTGAACGAGCTGGTCGAGCAGCTGCTCGCCGCCGCGCCCGGCACGCGGTTCCTCCGGGACGCCACGCGGGGCGGCGTGGCCACCGTGTGCAACGAACTGGCGCGCGACGCCGAGGTGGGCGTGGTGCTGTACGAGCACCAGCTCCCGATCCGCAACATCGTCAACGGTGCCTGCGAGATCCTCGGCATCGACCCGCTGTACGTCGCCAACGAGGGCAAGCTCGTAGCCATCGTCCCGGCCGACCAGGCCGACGCCGCCCTGGCGGCCATGCGGGCCCATCCGGTGGGCGCCGACGCGGCCGTGATCGGGGACGTCACCGAGGAGCCGCCCGGCATCGTGGTCCTCAGGACGGGCCTCGGCGGCAGCCGCATCGTCGACATGCTCGTCGGCGACCCACTCCCCCGCATCTGCTGACCCGGGCCGCGCCCGTGCGTGCCGGAACCGAGCGGCGGCACCTCCGGGTGACCGGCACCGTGCAGGGCGTCGGGTTCCGGCCCTTCGTCTACCGCCTGGCCTCCGACCTCGGGCTCGCGGGCCAGGTCTCCAACGACAGCCTCGGCGTGCTCGTCGAGGCCGAGGGCGACGCCGAGTCGCTCGACGCCCTCGAGCGCCGCCTACCGGCCGAGGCGCCACCGCTGGCATCGGTGCACTCGATCGAGGTCGAGGCCTTGCCCGCACGCGGCGACAGCGGCTTCCGCATCGTCGACTCGCGGGCCTCGGCGGCACCGGCCGTGGCCGTGAGCGTCGACGCCGCCACGTGCGACGACTGCCTGGCCGAGCTGGCCGATCCCGCCGATCGCCGCTTCGGCTACCCGCTCGTGAACTGCACGAACTGCGGGCCGCGGTACACGATCATCCGCTCGATCCCCTACGACCGGGCGTCCACGACCATGGCGGACTTCGTGATGTGCGATCCCTGCCGGCGCGAGTACGAGGATCCGGCCGACCGCCGGTTCCACGCCGAGCCCACGTGCTGCGCCCGCTGCGGGCCCCAGCTCAGCCTGATCGGACCCGACGGCGAACCGCTCGCCAAGGCGGAGGAGGCCCTGGTCCGGGCCGTCGACCTCTTGAGAGGTGGCGGCATCCTGGCCGTCAAGGGCCTCGGCGGCTACCACCTGGCCGCCGACGCAGCCGACGACCGGGCCGTCGCCGAGCTCCGTCGGCGCAAGGCCCGCGACGCCAAGCCGTTCGCCGTCATGATCGACGCGCTGACGGCCGGCCGGCGGCTGTGCCTCCTGTCACCCGAGGTCGAGGCGGCGCTCGCCTCGCCGCGGCGACCCATCGTGCTCGCACCCCGCCGACCGTCGGCGCCGGTGGCCGCCGCGGTGGCGCCCGGGCTGGCCGAGCTGGGGCTGATGCTCGCCTACACGCCCCTGCACCACCTGCTCATGCGGGGGATGGGCCGGCCGCTCGTGATGACCAGCGGCAACCGCAGCGACGAACCGATCGCCTCGGACGACGCCGACGCCGTCGAGCGGCTCGGCCCGATGGTCGACGCCATCCTGCTGCACGACCGGCCGATCCACATCCGCTGCGACGACTCCGTGGTCCGGGCGCGCCCCAGTGGCCCGGTCCAGATGGTGCGGCGCTCACGAGGGTTCGCGCCCGAGCCGATCGCCCTGGCCCGGCCGGCGAGGCGCCACGTGCTGGCCGTCGGCGCCGAGCTCAAGAACACCGTCGCGGTGGCCAAGGGCACGTCGATCGTGGCCAGCCACCACATCGGCGACCTCGAGCACCTGGCCGCCTACCGCTCATTCCTCCAGGCCGTCGACCACCTCTGCTCGTTGACGGGCGTCACGCCCGCCGTCGTGGCCCACGACCTGCACCCCGAGTACCTGTCGACCAAGTACGCCGCCGACCGCGACCTGCCGCTGCTGGGCGTGCAGCACCACCACGCGCACATCGCGTCCTGCCTCGTGGACCACGGGCGCGACGACCGCGTCCTCGGGGTGGCCTTCGACGGGACGGGCCTCGGGACGGACGGGTCCATCTGGGGCGGGGAGCTGCTGGTGGCGGACCTCGACGGCTTCACCCGGGTCGGCCACCTGGCGGGGGTACCGATGGTGGGCGGCGACCGAGCCGTCCGCGAGCCCTGGCGGATGGCCCTGGCGTGGGTCGCCGCGTCCTGCGGAGCGGCCGAGGCGGCGCGTTATGGGCAGGAGGCCGACGAGCGCTGGGCCCTCGTGCTCGACCGGCTCACCGCCCCCGGTGCACTGGTGACGACCAGCGCGGGACGCCTGTTCGACGCCGTGGCCGCCCTCCTCGGCCTCCGCACCGTCGTGAGCTACGAGGCGCAGGCGGCCATCGAGCTCGAGGCGGCCGCGGCCGCCGAGCCGCTCCTGTCCGGGACCGGCTACGAGGTGACAGGCCGGCACGAGGCGGGTGCCGACGGCGAGCCGCCGCAGCTCGTGCTCGATCCGGCACCGCTGATCCGGGAGGTCGTGGGCGCCCGACGCCGCGGGGAACCGGTCGCAACCGCCTCGGCCGCCTTCCACGAGGGGCTGGGGCGGGCGGTGGCCTCCGCCGCCGCGTCGCTGGCGGCCGAGCACGGCCTCGGCACCGTGGCCCTAAGCGGGGGCGTCTTCCAGAACGCCCGCCTCACCGCCGTGGTCGAGCACGTCCTGGCCGAAGCCGGCCTGGAGGTGCTCGTCCACCGCCACGTCCCGCCCAACGACGGCGGGATCAGCATCGGTCAGGCGGCCGTGGCCGCCCGCTGACGGTGCCCCCGGAGCCTCGGCGCTAGCAGCGCGCTCATCTATCCGGCTGAACGGGAAATGCGCGCAGCGAAAGTGCTGGCCAGCCGTTCGGCGGCCTCGCCGCCGACCCATAGATCAGCGCTCATTTAGGCCGACGGCAGGTTGAGGACGACCTTGAAGTCGATCTCGTCCTTCACCTTGAGCACACCGATCTTGGAGTAGGGCTTGATGCCGAAATCGGTCTGCGTGATCCGGGTCGTGCCGGTCAGCACCGACGTGCCCGAGCCGTCCTCGACGGTGACATCGAGGGTGCACGGGCGGCTGTTTCCCATGATCGTGAGGTTGCCCTGCACCGAGACCCGAGGCGGCGCACCGGTGACACCCGTCGATCGGAAGGTGATCTCTGGGTGCTTCCGGTACTGGAGCGTCTTCTCCTGGTTCTGCGCGATCTCACCGCGGTCCTTGTCGGTGAGCGGCTTCAGCCCGCCCGTAGCCTGCAGGACCTCGAGGGAACTGGCATCCACGGTCACCTGGACGCTGGAGGCCGAGGGATTGCCCGCATCGAGGTTGACCGTGCCGCTCCACCGCTTGGCTTCGAGCACCAGATCGTGGCCCATTTTGGCACCCATGCCGCCGACATAGGTGTTGACCGTGAGCTGGCCATTGCTGGGACCGACCGAATGAGAACCGCTCTTGACTGTCATGGGCGCGGGATCCTAGCGGGACCCGTCCCGGAACCCAAAAGCCGGGCCACCCGGGGATCGAGTGGCCCGGCTCCTGGACGTACCTACCAGCCCCTGGTGCCTGGCAGCAGCTGTGGGCGGTCGTGAAGAAGGTGTGATCTCTGGCGCGGGTGTGGCCGGGGGTTGGGGTGGTAGTCACGATGCAGGAGGCGGTAGTAGACCCGCCGATCTTCGTCGTAGGCGTCGCCCGGGATGAGGGAGCCCGCGGCGGGGTCCTCGGGGTACGCCTCCTGGCGCTCGGCGAGCAACCGGGCGGCCTCGTCGGCCGAACCCGCCTCGGGAACCGCCTGCAGCAGCAGCTCGGAGACCGGGGCGATGGCCCGGGCGAACTCCTCCTGGGCCAGGCGATCCCGTTCCTCCATGCTCATGCGCTCCGGCACCGTGTACAGCCGCCGGAGTGAACCGCTCGAATCGGCCGGGGCCGGAGGCGGCGAGAAGGCCTCGACCGGCGCCGCCGCCTCGGTCGCGCCGTTGGTGGCCTCGACCGGCTCACCGAGGGGCATGGCCGCCTCGGCACCGTTCGCCGACTCCTGGGCCTGGCTCTTCCTGGGACTCATCGTCGCTCCTCTCCTCCCGATCCGCTAGCCGCTGGCCGCGACGCGGCCCGTGGTCTCGTACGCCGCCTGGAACTCACCGCCGGACTGCTCGCCCCAGGCCAGCAGCTGCTTGGCCGCCTGGTCGATGGCGACCACGTCGTTGACGATGATGCCCACGTACTTGGGCACGGGCTCGACCTGCGCCGTAATCGACCGGACGCCGACGAGCACGGTGCCCACCGTGAAGCTCACGTCGTTGAGCGTGTAAGAGATCGTGATCAGGTACACCGCCAAGACGGCCACGATCGCGAACACGCCGATCAGGGTGACAACAGTTGCTGCTCCCATTTCCCTCCGTTCCATGAACAAGGTTCGACTGCTGGTCGGTCCGACCGGGATCGCTCCCGCTCGGCGTGATGCTGCCGCCGTTACTGAGGGATGTCGCCAGGAAACCCGAGAGGACCCGCCAAGATCACTCAGGCAGGAGCCGCGCCAGCGCCAAGCCGTATCGGGTGACGTTCAGGCGGGCGGTCCCCGTCAGCTCACAGGTGCGAACGAGGTTCGGGACACAGTCCAATGTTCCCGTGAGCTTCACCCCGTGATCGAGGATGTCGTCGGCGTACTTCTTGATCTCGAAGATGGGACGCATGACCCGGTTCAAGAAAAGAATGCACACCGGCGCCACTACCGCGATCAGCACAATGTTTCCGATCCACCAGAGAGCCAATTCGAAACCTCCTGTCGGGTGCCCTGACCTGCAGACGGCCGGATTGTACCGAGCAGCCCCAGGAGGAAAAAGAGTGTCGTTTCACTAGAGGTATTCAGTCAGTGTTCTGAACCTCTAGTGGCGGGATCAGTAGCGGCGACCCGACCCAACCTCGGATGGTGGGACGTCAGGGGGGGTCGCTCAGCGGGCGAGCAGGAGCCGGGAGCAGACCGAGCAGTAGAACTCGAGGGCGTCCAGCTGGTCGGACCAGCCCGTCGGGAGCCACTGGATGCTCTTGCACTCGCGGCACGTCACCTTGCTCGTGTGGAGGGCCTCACCCATCCCGGCCAGGGCGAACTTGCGGGCACTGCTCGTGCGGGGCCGAGCCACGGCCCGGCCGTTGTGCGCCGACGCCTCCTTGACCCGCTTGACCTCCTTGGCCCGGGCCTCGGCCGCCGCCCGCTGACGGACCTGCTCGTGCCACGGGACCCCGGCGGCCGCCCGGGCGGCACGGACGCGGGCCTCCGAGCTCTCCCCCTTGCTCCCGTTGCGGAAGAAGGCGTAGGCCTCGTTCACCTCGCTCATGCGGCGCTCGGCCTCGCGCTGGACGGCCAGGGGGGCATCGGCGAAGCGGTCGGGATGGAAGATCTGGGCGAGGACCCGGAAGGCGGCTGTGATCTCCGCCGACTTCGCCTTCGGACCCACCCCCAGAACCTCGTATGGCGTCACCCGGTCCTCACTTCCCTGCCATCGCCTTCCACATCGTCGCCCTCTACGGCAAGGTCACCCTCGATCGCATGACGACCGCGCCGCGATCGCCGCAGGAGATTCTACCGAAGGTCGCCGACCGGCCGGATGCGCTGGGACCGCCCGCGAGCGGAGCCAACGTTCGCGTTTCGGTCGTCTACCGTTCACCGTCGGGCAAGCGATCGGACACACGCCGCCCGTACGGTCCACCCTACGAACCCGCAGCCAGCACCACGGTCCGGCCGGTGCCCGGGACTCGAGGAGGCCCATGGCGGTCGTTGCGAGCAGCGCCCTCGTCCGGCCGTGCCGGGCGGCCCAGCGGACATGAGATCCGGCGGGCGGCGGCGGCCGGCAGGTGACGACCACCGCCTCAGCAGGGCCGAGCACCGCATCTCGGAGCTCAGCGGCGAGGTCGCCCGCCTGCGCCAGGCGCTCGAACGGCTGGATCCCGCGGTGGTCGTCTGCGACGAGGAGGGCACGGTCGTGCTGCGCAACCGCCGCAGCCTCGACCTGCAGGCCTCGCAGCCCACGGGCGCGCTCGTGGCCGCCGCCATCGACGACGTGCTCGCCACCGCCCTCGACCGCGGTCCGACGAGCCGAAGCCTGGAGCTGCACGGACCACCGCGACGGTCGCTCGTCATCTCGGCCACGCCGCTCGTCGCCGACGGCCGCCGCGTGGGGACGATGGCGGAGATCGACGACGTCTCCGAGCGCCGCCGCCTCGAGGCCGTACGCCGCGACTTCGTGGCCAACGTGAGCCACGAGCTGCGCACACCGGTCGGTGCGCTCGGGCTCTTGGCCGAGGCCCTCGCGGCCGAGACGGATCCCGAGGTCATCGAACGGCTCTGCGCCCGGATCTCGGTCGAAGCGGAGCGGGCCGGACGACTGATCGCCGACCTGCTCGACCTCTCGAGGATCGAAGCCGAGCCGGTAGGCGACGCCGAGCCGGTCCCCCTGGCCAGCGTCGTGGCCGGGGCGGTCGACCGCGTCCGGGCGCTCGCCGGGCGCCACGACGTCACCATCACCGAGCTCGGGCTCCCCGGCCTCGGCCCCGACAGCGCGGCGGGATCCGATGACCTCGGTCCGGAGGTCGAGGGCGACCACGGCCAGCTCGTGTCGGCGGTGGGCAACCTGCTCGAGAACGCGGTCAAGTACTCGGAGCGCGGCAGCGAGGTGGAGATCGAGACCTCGTGGGACGACCGGTGGGCGTCGATCGTGGTCAGCGACACAGGGATCGGCATCCCGGCCCGCGACATCGAGCGCATCTTCGAGCGCTTCTACCGTGTCGACCGTGCCCGCAGCCGGGAGACGGGCGGCACGGGCCTCGGCCTGTCCATCGTCCGTCACGTGGCCACGAACCACGGCGGCACCGTCAGCGTGGACTCCAGAGAGGGCGAGGGCAGCGTCTTCACCCTGCGGCTCCCTGTGGCGCCGCAGCCATGATCACCGCGCCAGCCGGCAGGGAGGGACCGTGCCCGTGAGCGACACGCACCCCACCGTGCTCCTCGTCGAGGACGAGGAGTCGTTCATCGAGGCCCTCAGCCTCGGCCTCCGGCGAGAGGGCTTCCTGGTCGACGTAGCACGCGACGGTGCCGAGGCACTGGCCTGCTTCGACGCCCGCCGGCCCGACGTCATCCTCCTGGACCTCATGCTGCCGAAGGTGTCGGGCATCGACGTCTGTCGCCAGATCCGCGCCCGGTCCAGCACGCCCATCATCATCCTCACCGCCAAGGACTCCGAGGTCGACGCGGTCGTGGGCCTCGAGGTCGGCGCCGACGACTACGTGACCAAGCCCTACCGCATGCGCGAGCTCGTGGCCCGGGTCCGCGCCGTGCTGCGCCGCGCCGGTCCGGACAACCGGGACCAGGACGTCTCGGACGAGGCCATCGAGGTGGGCGACGTCTGCCTCGACCCGGACCGCCACGAGGTCACCGTGCGGGGAGCGAAGGTCAACCTGCCTCTGAGGGAGTTCGAGCTGCTGGAGCTCCTGCTGGCCAACGCCGGTCGGGTGCTCACCCGGGACACGTTGATCGACCGCATCTGGGGCCAGGACTACGTCGGCGACACCAAGACCCTCGACGTGCACATCAAGCGGCTACGTTCGAAGCTCGAAGAGGACCCGGCTCACCCCTCGCGCATCATCACCATCCGAGGTCTCGGCTACCGCTACGAGCGAGCGGCCGCCCCAAGGGGTTGAGGCGACGCACCCGACCACCGAGGCAGACCCCATGACGGAGATTCGCCGGCACTTCCACGAGGATCTCGTCGACCTGCACCGCGACGTCGGCCGGCTGGCGGCGCTCGCCTCCGAGTCGATCCAGGCCGCCACGGCCGCCGTCCTCGACTTCGACCTCACGGGCGCCCAGGCGGTCGTCGACAACGACGTCCTGCTGGACGAGCTGACCCACGACATGGAGGAGCGCGTCCTGCTGCTCCTCGCCCGCCAGCAACCCATGGCCAAGGACCTTCGGGAGCTGGTCACCACGCTGCGCGTGATCCACGAGCTCGAGCGGATCGGCGACCTCATGGTCAACGTGGCCAAGGCGACCCGTCGCCTGTTCCCTTCACCGCTCGAACCCCGCCTGAGGGGCCTGCTCGATCGCATGCGCGAGCAGGCCACGCTCCAACTTCGGGTGGCCAGCGAAGCGTTCGCGGCGCGCGACCCGGCGCGGGCGCGTGCCCTCGACGACATGGACGACGTGATGGACGACCTCCAGAAGGAGCTGTTCCGCGCCATCTTCGAGCTGGGGGCGAGGGACGAAGCGGCCGTGGCCAGCGCCGTGCAGATCGCGCTGGTGGGGCGGTACTTCGAGCGGGTCGCCGACCACGCCGTGAACATCGGCGACCGAGTCACCTACATGGTCACCGGCGAGGCCCCCGAGACCTCGACCGGATAGAGCGACAAGCCTCGCGACGGATCGTCCGTCCAGCGGACCGGGGCCGGTCGTGGGTGCCCCGGAGGACGATCCGCCGCTACACCGCGGGTTCTACGCCCGGGCCGTGAACACCGCGCGAGGAGGTAGCGACACCCTCGTGCACATGCCGTAAAGACTCCGGTCCGTCGGTGGGCGCTGCTCGAATCCGCAGGGACGCGGCCCGGACTCCCAGCGGCGGAAGTTGATCTGCACGCCACCCGCCGTTCACCGGCAGAGCAGGACAACGTCATGTCGCCTCTCTACGGTCCGGCGCCCATGGCCCCGCGACCGTCGGTGCTCGTCGTGGACGCCGACGGCGACTTCGTCGGCGAGCTCGGCCGCCAGCTGACGGCCGCCGGGATCGACGTCGTCGCTGCAAGGGACGGTCGCCAAGCTCTCGAGTGCTTCGCCGGCGGCCCGCCCGACGCGGTGGTGCTCGACCTCGACCTCCCGGGCCTTCCCGGACTCGACGTGTGCCGGCAGGTCCGCAGCATGTCGGACGTTCCCATCGTCGTCGCGACCAGCCGGGCCGACGAGGTCGACACCGCCCTCGCCTTCGAGCTGGGCGCGGACGGTTATGTCCTCAAACCGTGCGCGCCGTACGAGGTCGTCGTGCGGCTCCGGACGCTCCTGGCCCGTGCCGGCCGCGCCCGAACGGGCGGGGTCCTGCGTGCCGGGCGCGTCGAGGTGGACGCCGCCGCCCACCGGGTGACGCTCGACGGCCGGACGGTGAACCTGACCCTCAAGGAGTTTCACCTGCTCCAGGTGCTCGTGGATCGCGCCGGCAAGGTGGTCACGCGGCGATCCTTGCTCGACACGGTCTGGGGCCGGACGGGCCCCGGAGACGCCACCACCCTCGACGCCCACGTCAAGCGGCTGCGGGCCAAGCTCGGCGAGTCGGCCGCCGACAGCCACATCACCACCGTGCGGGGCGTCGGCGGGTCCCGTCCGTCGCGCTCCTGATGGCTCCGGACGCCTCCCGAAGCTTCCCTCTCCGTTCACGGGAACGTCGCCTCCGGCATCGGACCGGACGCTCCGCCTCCGTAGGGTTCGTGGTGGTCGGTAGTCCGCGCGCGACGGGGGACGGGTCCTGCACTGGAGCAGGCGGGGAGCGATCTGTGCGGCAGCCGTGGCCCTTCCGATGCTCCTCCCACTCCACGCGGCGCAGGCCGTCACGGTGGAACGCCCGACCATCCAGGGCGTCGGCGCCTCATTTCCCCAGATCGAGATCGAGCAGTGGCGCGCCGACGTCAAGCGCCTCTACGACCTCAACGTCAACTACACCGCCCTGGGATCGGGCGCCGGGCGCTCCCAGTTCGTCGGCGGGCAACCGGACTTCGGCGTGTCGGACATCCAGTTCCTGCCCAACGAGGCCACCCAGGTCCGGCGCCCCTTCGCCTACGTGCCGATCAGCGCCGGCGGCCTGGCGATGATGTACCACCTCAAGGACTCGAGCGGGCAGCTCGTGCGGGACGTGAAGCTGACGGCCGAGACCGTCTGCAAGATCTTCGCCGGCCAGATCACCAGCTGGAACGACCCCGCGATCGCCGGGCCCACGGGCCACGCCCTGAAGGACCTGCCGATCACGGCGGTCCACCGGGCCGACGCCGCCGGGACCTCCTGGGTGCTCGGCGAGTACTGCCTCGAGAAGGCGCCGGCCGTCTACAACAAGCTGCTCGACGACTACGACCGGGCCAACCCCCGCAACCCCACCAACCGGCCCCTCACGGAGAACTGGCCGCGCATCAGCGGCTTCGCCGCCGAGGGCTCCAACGGCATCGCCGACGCCGTGGCCGCGGCCGACGGCGAAGGCCGGATCACGGCCGTCGAGTTCGGCTTCGCCAAGATCCGCCGCTTCCCCGCGGCGTCGGTGCGCAACGCCAGCGGCGTGTTCACCCAGCCCACCGAGGAGAACGTGACGAGGGCGCTGCAGTACGCGGAAGTACGGGCCAACGGGACCCACCAGCTGCACTTCAACGGCGCCGGCAACGACATCTACTTCCCCTCGAGCTACAGCTACGCCATCGTCCCCACCAGCAGCATCGACCCGGCCCGCGGCTTCGTCCTGGCGAGCTTCCTGAACTACTCCGTGACCAAGGGCCAGGAGAAGGCGAAGCTGCTGGGGTACGCAGCGTTGTCGGCCAACCTGGTCAAGGCCGGGCTCGACGCGGTGGCGAAGATCCCCGGCGCGCCCCCCCGGCCGGCCGACATCGACTTCAACCCGGTCGACGGCCCCAGCGGCGCCGGGAGCACGGCCGCAGGGCGCACGACGACGGGTGGCACGTCGGCGTCCCGCCCGGGGGCGGCGACCGCCACCCGTACCGCAGCGCGCGCACCGGCGACGGGCGCGGGTGCGTCAGCCGCCAACGCCGTACGCAGCGTGCCCGCCGTGGACCCCTCCGTGGATCTCTCCGTGGGCGCCTTCGGTGCCACGGGCGGCGAGCAAGCGATCGAAGCCGCGGTCGGTGCCGCCCTGGTCGTCGCCGGCGAGCTCCTGCGACGCCGGCGGTGGAGACCGGCGTCGGCCGCGTCGCACCGCGGCGGCCACCGAGGAGGCCGGCACCGGTACCGCATCTGGAGCGGGCGTCCGTGGTGAAGGGGATGGGCGCGAGACGCTCGCTGGCGGGGACGCTCGCCGGCACCATGATCGCCGTGTGGTGCGGCGTGGGCGCACCCGCGCCGGCGGGCGCCCAGAGCACCGGCGTGAGCCTCGACGGTGCCGGCGACAGCTTCGCCCAGCCGTTCCTTGGCGCCATCGGACCGGGGCTCAGCCAGGGCAACGACGGGTTCGAGCTCGACTACCTGGCCGTGGGCTCGGACGCCAAGGACGACTTCGCCAAGGGCGACTTCGACTTCGTCGTCGACCAGGTGCCGCTCACCGCCGCCCAGGTCTCGGCGCTGAACGCCTCCGGGCGGGGCTTCGCGTACGCCCCATTGGCCCTCGGCGCCGTCGCCTTCCCCTACAACCTGCGCCCGGCAGCGGGCAGCGACGCACGGATCACCGACCTCAAGCTCTCCCCCAAGACGCTGACGGCGATCTTCAGCGGGTCGGTCGGCGGCGGCGCCCTCGACTGGGAGAACAGCCCCGAGATCATCGCCGACAACGGGGGCAAGCTCACGGTCAACGACAGCTCCATCCGCCGCGTCACCCGCCTCGACGCATCGGGCACCACAGCCCTGTTGACAGCCTGGTTCCTCACCGTCGACCGGCCCACCTGGGTCGCGTTCACCACCCAGGTGAAGGCGCCCAACCCCGACCAGCCGCAATGGACGTTCCCGGACAACGGTGGAGCCGGACGCCAGAACGGCGACAGCGCGGTGGTCGACAGCGTCGCCAAGCAGGTACGGGGAGGCGTCGGCGGCTTCGGGAGCATCGGCTACGCGTCGTCGGCCTACACGACCGAGCTGAAGGTACCGACCGTGCGGCTCAAGAACTCCTCGGGCGCGTTCGTGGCGCCCACGGCCGACGCCATGGAGGCCGCCATCCGGTCCTCGACGGTCAACGCCGACAACGTCGTGCAGCTCGACTTCGACCCACCGGCGGCCGCCGCCTACCCCCTCACCGTCGTCAGCTACGCCATCGTCCCGACGACCGGGCTGACGGCGGCCAAGCGCGCCGCCCTGGTCAAGTTCCTGCGGACGGCGGCCACGACGGGTCAGGACAAGGGGGCGGCCATCGGCTACGCGCCGCTGCCCAAGAACCTCAGCGACCTGACCTTGGCCGTCGCCGACCGCCTGGTGGCCGGAGGCCCGGCGGCCGCCGGCTCGAGCAGCACGACCAGCACCACCACCGCCGTGGCGCGCACCGCGGCCTGCCAGACGCCGGCCAGCACCACGAGCGCCCCTGGTGCGCCCGCCACGACCGCATCGGGCAGTGGATCGACCACCACGACCAACGCCGGAGGGTCCACCACCACGACCCGGGCGGGCGGTGCCGCCCCCCGCATCGCCATCCGCTCGGTCGCGGCCCGGCCGCTGGCCGCGGCCCAGGCGACGACCTCCACGACGTCCACCACGTCTTCGAGCTCCACGTCGAGCTCGTCGACGTCCACGTCCTCGACGACCGCGCCGACGACGAGCACGACGGTGCGGGTGACGACGACCATCGCTGCCGGCGTCACCACGCCGACCACGCCGTGCCCGCCGGTGGCGCCGACATCGGGCGCCTCCGGCGGTGGAACGAGCCTCGCCCTCACGGGCGCGGCGCTGGCGGTGCCGATCGCCCTCCTCGGCCTCGCCTCCGCGCTGGGAGGCGAGGCCTTGCGCCGCCGGGCGCGTTCCCTGCTCCACCGATCGTGAGTGGAGGCCAGGCCGCCTTCGCCGCTCCTTACCCCGAATGTCGCGGTTCGTCATGTCGGCGCCCTAGCGTCGTAGGGAACATGCGTGTCGCGGTGCTCGACCTCGGCTCGAACTCCTTCCACCTCGTCGTGGTGGACGTGGACGCCTCGGGAGGCTTCGTCCGGGTCTGCCGCCAAAAGCACATGCTCGGCCTCGGTGCCGTGGTGGCCCGCCACGGCGCCATCCCTCCGCCCCATGCCGACCGGGCGATCCGCACGTTCCGATCGCTGCTGGCACAGGCCCGCGTCACGGGCGCCGACGTCGTGCTCGCTTGCGCCACGGCGGCCATCCGCCAGGCTGCCAACGGCGGTGCCCTGGTCGCCGCCATGGAAGCCGGTACGGGCGTGACGATCCGGATCCTGAGCGGGGACGACGAGGCCCGCCTGGTCTTCGGGGCCGTCGTCGCGAGCGTTCCGGTGGGCGACGAGCCCGTCCTGTGCCTCGACGTCGGCGGAGGAAGCCTCGAGGTCGTGGTCGGCACCCGGCACGGGCCGGATTTCGTGGCCAGCGCCGAGCTCGGCGCGGCCCGTCTCTGCGCCGAGCTCGTCCACCACGACCCGCCGAGCGGGCGGGAGCGAGCTGCGGTGACGGAGCGCATCCGGACCTCGTTCCGCCCCCTGGTCGTCGCGGCCGGCCACCTCCGGCCGACGATGGCGGTCGCCACCGGTGGCGTCGTCCGGGACCTGGCGCGCCTCGCCGCGGCGCGGCGGACCGACAGCGTCCGCTTCCTCGACCGGCTACGGGTGAGCCTCGGCGACCTGCGTCGGATCGAGGCAGAGCTCTACGACCTCCCGGCTGAGCGACGCGCCCGCCTGCAGGGCATCGAGCCAGCACGCGCCCTGGTGGCCCCCGTCGGCGCCAGCATGCTGGCATCGGCGCTCGACCAGTGGGGGATGGATGGGCTCGTCATCGCCCGGTGGGGCCTGCGTGAAGGCGTGCTCCTCGAGCACCTCGCCGGCCGCCGCTCGGGTGACGACCACCCGTCACTGGTCGCCTGAACCGCCGCCCGCACCGGGTGGCGACCGGTCGTTGCAGAGAGGAATATCCCGCTGCGAAGTACCATGCCAGCGTGACCGACGGCCGGCCGGGACTCGACGGCGAGGAGCTGCTCGCCTGGCGCACCTTCCTGCAGGCCGGTGCCGGGCTCCTCGACCGCCTCGACGAGGACCTACGGCTCCACTGCGGGCTCTCGCTCGCCGACTACGAGATCCTCGCCCACCTCTCCGAAGCACCCGACCGGACCCTGCGCATGACGACGCTGGCCTCGCAGGTGCTCGTGTCGCGCAGCGGCCTCACCCACCGGGTCGACCGGCTCGCCGCCGGAGGACTGGTCGAGCGCCGGAGCTGCCCTTCCGATCGCCGCGGCGTCCTTGCCGTGCTCACCCCGGCTGGTGAGGCGGCGCTCGGGGCAGCCGCGCCCGTGCACCTGGCCGGCGTCCGGCGCCGGTTCCTCGAGCCGGTGGGCAGCGGGCGGGCGGCGCTCACCGGTGCCCTCGATGCCGTGGTCCGGGCTGCGGTCACCCGGCCGACGCCTCAGGAACGGGCGGGGTTGGCCGCCTCGGGCTCGACGCCGTAGCGCTCCATCGCCTCGGACACCTCCGTGGGCTTGGCCTCGCCGGCATCGGCCAGCGCGGCCAGCACGGCGACCACCACCGAGGAGGCATCGGTCTCGAAGTGCCGCCGTAGGCGGCCTCGAGTGTCCGAACGGCCGTAGCCGTCGGTGCCGAGAGGCACGAACGGGCCGGGGACCCAGCGGGCGACCTGGTCGGGCACCATCTTGAGGTAGTCGGTCACGGCCACGAAGGGACCGCCCGACGTACCGAGCGCGCTCGTCACGTAGGGGACGCGGCGGGGCTCGAGCGGGTGCAGCCGGTTCCACCGTTCAACGTCGAGGGCTTCGTCGCGGAGGGCCTTGTACGACGTGGCGCTCCAGAGGTCGGCGCCCACGTCGTGGTTGGCAGCCAGGAGCTTCTGCGCTTCGCGGGCCGCGCCCTGGCCAGTCCCGCTGAAGAGGATGGTCGCCCGCCGGCGCTGGGCGGCGTCGGGGGCGGGTGCGAACCGGTAGAGGCCGCGACGGATGCCCTCGGCCACCGGCACGCCGTCGACCGGGTCCTCGGGCATGGCCGGCATGACGTAGTTCTCGTTGTAGAGGGTGAGGTAGTAGTAGACGTCCTCCTGCTCGGTGGCCGGGCCGGTCGAGCCGTCGGGACGCTCCCCGTACATGCGGGCCATGCCATCCTCGATGATCACCGCCAGCTCGTAGGCGAACGCGGGGTCGTAGGCGGCGAGGTTCGGCACGCTCGACGCCAGCAGCAGGCTGTGACCGTCGGCGTGCTGCAGGCCCTCCCCCTGCAGCGTCGTGCGCCCGGCCGTCGCCCCGCACAGGAAGCCACGGCCCCGGGAGTCGCCGAAGGCCCAGATGAGGTCGCCCACCCGCTGGAAGCCGAACATCGAATAGAAGATGAAGAACGGGACGACCGGTACGCCGTGCACGACCCCGCTGGTGCCGGCGGCCGTGAAGCTCGCCATCGCTCCCGCCTCGGTGATGCCCTCCTCGAGGATCTGCCCCGACTTCGACTCCGCGTACGACAGGAGCAGGTGCGAGTCGACGGGGTCGTAGAGCTGGCCGAACGGCGCGTAGATCTTGACCTCGGCGAAGAGGCTGTCCATGCCGAAGGTGCGGGCCTCGTCGGGGATGATCGGCACGATCCGGGAGCCGATGGCCTTGTCGCGCAGCAGCTCGCGCAGGAGCCGGGCGAAGGCCATCGTGGTGGAGACCTCCTGGCGACCCGAGCCACCCGTGAGGCCGGTGAACACCTTGGGCGCCGGCGCGGCCAGTGTCGTGCGCCCGTCGCGCCGGCGCGGGAGGGACCCACCGAGCAGGCGCCGCCTCGCCATCATGTAGTTGTGCTCGGGCGAGCCCTCCGAGGGGCGGTAGTAGGGCGGCTCGGCGGCGTCGAGCGCCTCGTCGGGGATCTCGTCGTTGAGGTGGAGCCGGTCCCGGAAGATGCGCAACTCGGCCTTCGACATCTTCTTCACCTGGTGCGTGGCGTTGCGCGCTTCGACGTCGGCGCCGAGCGTCCAGCCCTTGATGGTCTTGGCCAGGATGGCGGTCGGGGCGCCCTGCGCCTCCACGGCGGCCGAGTAGGCGGCGTACAGCTTGTGGTAGTCGTGGCCACCCCGCGGCAGGGTCCGCAGCTCGTCGTCGGACAGGTGGTCGACCAGTCGCGACAGGCGACGGTCGGGACCGAAGAAGTGCTCGCGGATGTAGGCGCCGCTCTCGACGGAGTACTTCTGGTACTGCCCATCGAGGGTGTCGTTCATCCGGTTCAGGAGCACGCCGTCGGTGTCGCGGGCCAGCAGCTCGTCCCAGCGCGCGCCCCAGATGACCTTGAGCACGTTCCAGCCCGCGCCTCGCAAGACCGCCTCGAGCTCCTGGATGATCTTGCCGTTGCCCCGGACCGGACCGTCGAGGCGCTGGAGGTTGCAGTTGACGACGAAGATGAGGTTGTCGAGCTGCTCGCGCGCCGCGAGCGACAGCGCACCCAGCGTCTCGGGTTCGTCGCACTCGCCGTCGCCGACGAAGCACCACACCTTGGAGGCGCGCGTGTCGGCCAGCTGGCGGTTGGCGAGGTACCGGTTGAAGCGCGCCTGGTAGATGGCATTGATGGGACCGAGGCCCATCGAGACGGTCGGGAACTCCCAGAAGTCGCTCATGAGCCGCGGGTGCGGGTAGCTCGAGAGCCCCCGGCCGGGCTGGTCCGGGTCGCCGATCTCCTGGCGGAAGCGGTCGAGGTCGGCCTCGTGCAGACGCCCCTCGAGGAAGGCCCGTGCGTAGATGCCCGGCGCGGCGTGGCCCTGGAAGAACACCTGGTCGCCCGAGCCCCCGTCGTCCTTGCCCCGGAAGAAGTGGTTGAAGCCGACCTCGTAGAGCGAGGCCGAGCTGGCGTAGGTCGCCAGGTGGCCACCGATGCCCGGCGCCCGCATGTTGGCCCGGGTGACCATGACCACGGCGTTCCAGCGGATGAACGCCCGGATCCGGCGTTCCATGTACTCGTCGCCCGGGAACCACGGCTCGTGCTCCGGCGCGATCGAGTTGATGTAGTCGGTCGAGACCGCGGCGGGGAACCCGACCTGCCGTTCGCGGGCCCGCTCGAGCAGCTTCATGGCGAGGAACCGGGCACGCGAGCGACCCCGCTCGTCGACGACAGCGTCGAAGGACTCGACCCACTCGGCCGTCTCGGCCGGGTCGATGTCGGGAACCTGCGGCGAGAACCCGTCGATGATCACGCCACCATGCTCGCATCCCGCCGGAGGCGCCCGCGTCGTTCGCGGGTAGCTTGCCCCCTCATGGCCCGGACCAAGGCGCCGCCGCCGACGATGGTGCTGCTGGTACGCCACGGGCTCACGCCCACCACGGGCAGGATGCTCCCGGGTCGGGCGCCCGGCCTTCACCTCGCCGAGGGCGGCCGGGAGCAGGCGCAGGCGGTGGCCGAACGGATTGCCCGCCTGCCCGGGGTCGACGCCGTCTACGCCTCGCCGCTCGAACGGGCCCGGGAGACGGCCGCGCCGATCGCCGCCGCACGCGGCCTGCGGGTGCGGATCGACAAGGCGCTGCTCGAGGTTGACATCGGCGAGTGGACGGGCCTGGAGCTGCGGACCGCCCGCCGGTTCCCGGAGTGGCGGACGGTGCAGGGCTGGCCGAGCGGCTTCCGGTTCCCGGGGGGGGAGTCGATCCTCGAGATGCAGTCGCGGATCGTGGCCGCCCTCGAGCGCTTCCGCGACGCGCATCCCGGCGGTGTCGTCGTCGCCGTGTCGCACGCCGACCCCATCAAGGCGGCGACGATCGCCGCCCTGGGCGCCCACCTCGACATGTACCAACGCGTCGTGATCTCGCCGTGCTCGGTCACGACCATCGCCTACGGCCAGGGGCCGCCGATGGTCCTGTCGGTCAACGCCGTGGGCGACCTCACCGCCCTGCGCCCGTCGTGACCGTGCCGTCGGGCGGGAGCGGCGACGGGTGAGCACGTCGTTCGAGCTCGACGACGTCGATCACTTCACGACCGGCACCGTCGGGCCGCCGGGCCAGCGCGTCTTCTACCTGCAGGTGCGCGGCAGCGGCCAGCTCGTCTCGCTGCGGTTGGAGAAGACACAGGTGGCCGCCCTCGTCACGTACCTGGCGGCCATGCTCGACGACCTGCCCTCGCCCGGAGGACCGGCGCGCGGTGCCGGATCCGGCCCAGCCGGGGCGCCCGGCGCGGAGGGCGGTCCGGCCATGGACCTGATCGAGCCGGCGGTCGCCGAATGGGTGGTGGGTTCGATCGGCGTCAGCTACGACGAGCAGGCCGATCGGGTGCTCCTCGTGGCCGAGGAGCTCGTTGCCGAGCGCGACGGCCAGGGCGACGACACCCCGGATGCGCCCGATGCCGCCTCGGCCCGCATCCACCTCACCCGCGCCCAAGTCGCCGCCTTCGCCCGCCATGGTGCCGCCGTCGTGGCCGCCGGGCGGCCGCCCTGTCCCCTCTGCGGCGCACCCCTCGATCCCGAAGGGCACGTGTGCGTGCGCCTGAACGGGCACCGACGCCCGACGAGCTGATCGCCGGCGCCCGACGCCTCCTGGAACAGGGCGAGATCCAGGTCCGCGGCCGCATGCCCTGGGCGTCGAACGCCACCCTCCTCGTGGACGTGGCGCTCGCCGGCGACTCCGCCCGGGCCATCTACAAGCCGGGCCGCGGTGAGCGACCACTGTGGGACTACCCGGCGGGGCTCTACCGCCGTGAGGTCGCCGTCGCCGTGATCGACGGCCTGCTCGGCTGGGACCTCGTCCCTCCGACGGTCCAGCGCGACGGGCCGTTCGGCCCAGGGTCGGTCCAGCTGTTCGTGCCCTCGGTCGACGACGAGCACTACTTCACGCTCGTCGAGCGCCCCGAGCACCATGGGTCGCTCCGGGCGATCTGCGCCTTCGACCTGCTCGTCAACAACGGCGACCGCAAGGGCGGCCACTGCCTGCTCGGCCTCGACGGCCGGGTGCGGGCCATCGACCACGGCCTCTGCCTGCACGCCGACCCCAAGCTGCGCACCGTCGTGTGGGACTTCGCCGGCCAGCCCGTCCCCGCGCCGCTCCTCGCCGACGTCGAGCGGGTCTTCGCCAGCGACGAGCCACTGCCCTCGCCACTCGACGAGCTGCTCGACGACACCGAGCGCAGCGCGCTGGTGCGTCGTGCCCGGGCTCTCGTCGACCACCCCGCCTTCCCGCCCCTCCGGTCCGCGCGCTCCTTCCCCTGGCCCCTGGTGTAGCCGGCGTACGGCCCGGGCGGAAGAGGGAACGCTTCCTGCCATGCGCGTCCTGCTGATCGTCGATCCGGTGGCGCCAGGGGTGACGGCAGAGGTGCGGCGGGACATCGAGCGCTCCCTGCACGCCGAGCACGACGTCACCGTGGCCGAGACCGAGCAGCGAGGCCATGCCGTCGAGCTGGCCCGGCGTCACAGCGTGGACCAGGACGCCGTCGTCGTCCTGGGGGGCGACGGGACGGTGAACGAGGTGGCCTGCGGCATGGTGGCCGTGCAGTCCTCGGCCCTGCGGGCGCCCCTCCCGGGCGGCTCCACCAACGTCTTCGCCCGCACCATCGGGCGCCCCGCCGGCTGCGCGCCGCCTGGGACGTCACCGCCGAGGCGCTCCTCCGACCGACCTCCCGGAAGCTGGTGCTCAGCACCGTGAACGGTCGCTGTGTGCTCTTGCACGTCGGGCTCGGCTTCGACGCCGCGGTCGTGGCCCGCGTCGAACAGCACCCCGTGCTCAAGCGCCGTCTCGGGCAGTCCGTGTTCGCCTACGACGCCTTCACCACCTGGCTCCGGCGCTTCGATCGGAGCGAACCGCACTTCAGCGTGCGATTTCCCGACGGGACCGAGATCGACGACGGCTACTACGCCGTCTGCCTCAGTTCCGACCCCTACACGTACCTCGGACCACGTCCGCTGACGCTCGCACCGGGGGCCGGAGGCGCCGGCGTGGCCATGGTCACGATCCGCACGCGCGGCCTCGGCTCGACGTCGGACCTGCTGGTCGACGCGCTGCGGGGGGGGTGGCCGGCTCGACCGCCATCCGTGCGTCGACGTGCGCTGCGACCAGCCGTCGCTGCGCGTCGTCGGGCGAGGGCCGCTCCCTTACCAGGTCGACGGCGACTACCTCGGCGAGGCGCCCGAGCTGTCGATCGTGCACGGCGCGTCGTGCCTTCGGCTGCTCAGCACTCCGCGCCCCGACGTGCCACCGAGCCGGCCGCTGGCGAGGCTCGAAGCCCCTCGCGTCGCCCCTTGATAAGGGGAGGGTTCCGGACGTACGATGACCTCCCGAAAATCCGTCGTTCCTCCCGCTGCATTCTGTATCCCTCGGCTTGTGAAATGCTTCACAAGCAGCCTAGGAGGTGGCCGTGGCGCTCACCTGGAACCGGTCGTATGACTGGGACGCCGACGACTGGCGGCGGCGGGCGTCGTGTCGCGACACCGACCCCGATCTCTTCTTCCCCGTTGGCACCACCGGCACGGCGCTCGACCAGATCGAGGCGGCCAAGATCGTGTGCCGCCACTGCGAAGCGCTGGAGGACTGTCTCGAGTTCGCACTGGCCACCAACCAGGAGGCGGGCGTGTGGGGCGGCACCTCCGAGGAGGAGCGCCGCAAGCTCCGCAAGGCCTGGCTGGCGCGCCGACGGCGCGCCTCGTAGGCCGGCACCGCTCGCTCAGCCGGTTCCTGACGTCGCCCCGGCGGGAACGCCCGGCCCCACCGGCACGCGCAGCGCCACCACCGCCCCGTCGTCGTTGAGGATGTCGATGGTGCCGTTGAGCTCGGACACCACGAGCGTGCGGACGATGGTGAGGCCCAGCGACGACCCGTCGAGGGTGCGGAGGTCGAAGCCGGCGGGGAACCCGACACCGTTGTCGTGCACCGTCACGAGCAGCGTCGTCCCGTCGTTGTCGAGCGACACCACCACCTGACCGACCGACGACCGCCCGCCACCGTCCTCCCCCGGGAAGGCGTGCTGCACGGCGTTCTGCAGCAACTCCGTCAGCACTACGGCCAGGGGCGTCGCCACCTCGGCCCGCAACTCGCCTGCGTCACCGTCGACGCCCAGTCGGATCGGTCGGTCGTCGGACAGCAGCCCCTCCTCGACCATGCGCACCAGTGGCCGGATGATCTGACCGAACTCGACCTCTTCGCCGGCACCGGTGGCCAGCGTGTCGTGCACGAGCGCGATCGACCGGATCCGCCGGACCGACTCCTCGATGGCCGCTCGGGCCTCGACGGACTCCAGCCGCCGGCCCTGGAGGCGCAGCAGCGACGAGATCGTCTGCAGGTTGTTCTTCACCCGGTGGTGGATCTCACGGATCGTCGCGTCCTTGGAGATCAGCAGGCGGTCCCGGCGGCGCAGGTCCGAGACGTCACGCATGACGACCACGGCTCCCGACGCTCGGCCGCGATCGAGGAAGGGGATGCAGCGCACGAGCACCACCACCTCGTCGCGCTCGATCTCCTCGGTGAACGGCAGGCCAATGGCGAAGGCGGTGCGGACGGGCGACTCGTCGATGCCGAGCTCACCCAGGCGCACTCCCTGGGTGTTGGCGTGGATGCCCATGCGGTGGAGGGCGGAGACGAAGTTGGGCGACGCGAAGTCGATCCTCCCTGCGGCGTCGAGGCGGGCCACGCCGTCGCCCACCCGCGGCGCCTCGTCGGGCTCGGTCTCCTCGGCCCCAAAGGGGAACTCGCCGGCGGCGATCATCCGGGCGAACCGGTCGAACACCTCGACGTAGACCCGCTCGAGCTCGCCGCGGCGGCGCCCGACCCAGGGCGCGGACTCCCGGGTGACGATGCCGAGGAGGGTGTCCTTCCAGCGAACCGGGATGCACTGCACGCTCGCGATCTCCCGGCGCCCGGCGACGCGTGACTCGCCGTCGATGATCTGGCCCAGCTCCCAGGCCCGGGCCACCAGCTCGCGCTGCGACGCGTCGAACGTCCGGCCGACCTCGTCGTCGAGGTACAGCGTCTGGCTCGTCGTCGGCCGGATCTGGCCGAGGACGACGAACCGCAGCCCTCCGGCAGGAGGCCCCGACCCGGCGGCGCGCGACGCTGACTCCGGCGCCTGCAGGCTGGGGACGAACAGCTGCAGGTCGGCGAAGCACAGGTCGGAGAGCAGGCCCCAGGAGCTGACGAGGCGTTGCAGGTGGGCGACCTGCGCGTCGTCGAGCGCCGTCTCACGGACCAGCTCGGCGAACGTGGCCACGCCGGAAGCCTACGGCTGGGCGGCTCCGGGCCTGGCCCACAAGGCCCGACCCAACCGGCTCAGTCCGTCGAGGTCGGCGATGTCGCGATCGAAGTGGGCGACCTCGACGACGACCTCGGGCCGGTGCGCCATCTCGGCGCGCGTCTCGGCCTCCCGCTGGGCGACGACGGCGAAGTTGGCGAAGCTGGTGCCGACCTCGCCCAGGACACGCGCCACGGCCGGCTCGCCGAGCGCGGCCGCCGCGGCCTCGGCCTCGGCCTGGAGCCGCGCTGCGGTCTCGGACACCACGGGATCGCACAGGGTCGCCGGCAGCACCTTGTTGCACACCAGCGCGCCCGCGTGCAGTCCCCGCTCCGCCAGCGCGCCCAGGAGGAAGTCGGCCTCCCGCGCCGCGCTCGCTTCGAGCGTGCTGACGACCAGGAACGTCGTGCGGCGGTCGCGCAGCAGGCGCTCGACGGCCCCGGCGCGCGCCGCGAAGCCTTCGTACATCCCCTGCAGCAGCAGGAAGAAGTCGGCGATGTCGGCGAGGAACTGGGCGCCGAGGATCCGGTCGGCCACCTGGGTGAAGGGTCGGCTCGCGAGCTGCAGGAGCGAGGAGCGGGCGGGCGCCGTCAACCAGCGCAACCAGCGGCTGGAGAGGAACTCGCCGAGTCGCGACGGCGCCTCGAGGAGGTCGACGGCGTGGCGGCTCGGTGGCGTGTCGACGACGATCAGGTCGTAGGTGCCGGCCGAGTGGATCTCGTAGAGCCGCTCCATGGCGATGTAGTCGTGGCTCTGGACGAAGCGCTCGGCGATGTCCTGGTACAGCGCGTTGTCGAGGATGCGGCGGGCCGTGCCCGCGTCGGGGGCGTGGCGGCGGACCAGGTCGTCCCAGGCCCGCCGCGTGTCGAGCATGGCCGCCCACAGCTGGCCGTGACCGCGGCCGCGCACCGGGCGTCCGGGGAAGCCGGCCAGGTCGACCTGCATCTCCGCGTTGCCCAGTCCGGCCAACCCCAGGGCGTCGGCGAGGCGCCGCGCCGGGTCGACCGTGATCACGAGCACCTTGGCGCCCGATCCGGTCGCCGCCATCGCCGCCGACGCGGCCGCGACGGTGGTCTTGCCCACGCCGCCGGGCCCGCAGCAGACGGCGATCTCCTTCGCCGCCAGCAGCGCCTCGAGGCTCACGCGCCGGTCACTGCGGGAGCTCGGCCCGCAGGGCTTCGGCCACCTGGTTCAGGGTGCGACGGCCCCGGCCACGGGTGAACAGCTCCGGCACGTAGGCGATGGGCACGGAGTCGCCGAGGGCGGCCCGGAGACGGTCGAGGTGGGCGGCGCGATGGCGCCGGAGGCGGACCGCGAGGCGGGCGGCGTCGAACACCGGGGCCACCGCACCTCCCGCTCGTTGGTCGAGGAGCGCCACCGCGGGCGGGACGGCGAGGCGCTCGAACAGCTCCTCCTCGGACCGGCTGAACAGCTCGGGCAGGACCCGGTTCACCACCACGCCGGCCACCGCCACGTCGGTCTCGGCCCGTACCCTTCCCACGAGCTCGATCGTCTCGTTGACCGGCATCTCCTCGGAGGTGGTGACGACCACCAGGCTGGTCGTGGCGGGATCGGCCAGGAGGGCCGACACCCAACCCGTCTGCTGGCGCACCTGGCCCACGGCCACGAGCCGGTTGATCGCCGCCGGCGCCGTCAGCTGCCCCAGGATGTGGCCGCTGGCGGCGGCGTCGACGACCACCAGGTCGTAGTGGCGCTCCCGCACCTCCCAGGCGATCTTGCCGATACTCAGGATCTCGCGCACACCGGGCGCAGCCGTGGCCACGAAATCGAGCATCCGGGCCAGCGGGCCGAGGTGCCCGACCACCGGTACCCGCAGCTGCAGCCGCAGGTACTCCCGCAGGGATGCCTCGGTGTCCATGGTCATCGACCACAGGCCCAGCTCGACGGCCGAGGGCGTGAAGCCGGGGACCACCGTCTCGAAGAGATCGGCCATGTCACCACGACCGTCGGTGTCGCAGGTCAGCACCGTCCGACCCGCGGACACGCCCAGTACCGCGAGCGAGGCGGCGATCGTGCTGCGCCCGACGCCCCCCTTGCCGGTGACCAGCAGGAGGCGGCGGTCGAGCAACGAGGCGGTGCTCAGACGGCGCTGAACCCCACGCGCCGATCGGCGCCGGAGGCACCGATCTCCACGAAGGCCAGCTTGGCGATCGGTACGCCCACCCGACGGCCGCGCCGGTCGGTGAACCACAGCATGTTGGAGTCGCCCGTCATCGCCGAACGGATCTCGTCGACGAGCTCGTCGCCGTCGACGTCGTCGCCCATGTCGACGGTGATCTCCCGTGGGGCCTGGGTGACAGCGATGCGAACCTCCACGACGCGCTCCTCTCAGCGTTCCGGCTCTCGGGACTCGTCCGACGGCCGATCGGCCAGGCTAGATGCCGGCGCGGGCTCGTCCCACCGACCCCAACGCGGGGTGCGGCGGCGGACCAGCAGGACGTACAGGCAGACCGACGACGCGACCAGCGCCGTCCACTGGCTCGCGGTCAGACCGAAGTGACGGAGGTCCTCCCGCAGGAAGTCCTCCACCACACGGGCGGTGCCGTACCCGGCGGCGAAGACGCAGATGAGGAAGCCGTCGAAGCGGGGTCGGCGGCGCAGCCACAGCAGGAGCCCGAGGAGCACGGCGGCGAGGATCTGGTCGTAGACGGCCGTCTGGTGCACGACGGCACCCACCGTGCGCGACGCCAGCTCGGTGGGCGCGCACGGCGAGCCGGTGGCCACGTGGGCCGCGGGACACCGGTAGCCCAGGAAGAAGGAGGTGGTGGTGCCGAGATGGTCGGCGATCACCAGGTCGCCGATGCGGCCCACGACCACGCCCAGCGCCATGCCGGGGGCGGCCGCGTCCATGACCTTCCAGAACGAGAGGCCGGACCGCCGGATCAACGGAAGCGCCGCGATCACGGCACCGAACATGCCGCCGAGCAGGGAGATGCCCCCTTCCCAAACGGCGAGGACCGCGAGGGGCGAGTCGTAGTCGCCGAGGTGGTTGACGACGTAGGCCACCCGAGCGCCCACGATCGCCCCCAGCGCCGCTCGGGTGAACAGCGGATAGACGACGGCGTCGGCCATGCCCTTGGCCCGCGACGCCGGCAACATGAGACGGGCGCCGACGAGGAAGCCCACCGCGATGCCGATGCCGTGGGGCGACACCGACAGGGGTCCGAACCCGATCCGCAGGATCGGGTCGTAGGAGATGGCGCCCAGCACCGGGCTTGTCTAGCCGACCGGTTCCGGGCCGTGGCGCGGCGGAGGTCGTCCGGCAGGACCACCGTCGGCGCGTCCGGCGAGCGCCGACTCGTCGCCCGTCGGCAACCATCGCGGCCGCCGGCGCCTCGCCCACTCGACGGGCACCCATCCGGCGACGATCGAGCGGAGGGCGTCGCCGTCACGCATCGCCTTGACCACGTGGCCCGCCACGAGCAGCACGAGGGCCAGGGCCGCCACGTCGTGGACGAAGGTCGCACCGGTGCGCCACTCGAGCGGGAACGGTGCGAACCAGTGCAGGATCGAACCCGTCCCGAGGAGGATGCCGAGGAGGCCCAGCGTCACGGCCGCGTTGAGCTTCTGACCGGCGGAGAACTTCGCCCAGCCGGCCGCCGGGGTCGTCCTCGGGTGCCGCAGCCAGTGCCGGTCGACGTCGTCCCAACGGGCGAGGGCGGTGGCATCGGCCCGCAGCCGGCGTCGCCAGGGCCCGGTGAGAGCGACCACGAGTGGCAACGGCAGCCCGAGGCCGGCGACGACGTGGACCTGGCGGACCAGACCCCGGCGGCCGACCAGGACGGCGAGGGCGTCGATATAGAGGGCGGCGGCCGTGGCGATCAGCACCGCGACGACGACCGCATTGGCCCAGTGCAGGATCCGCTCGGTGCGATCGAAGCGCTCGACACGGTCGACCGGGTCGAGCCGGTCGACGCTGCCAGGCGATCGAGGGTCAGGTCGCGGCGTCATCGCGGCCGTTCGAGCGGCCCACCCAGGCGTCCTGGTCGTAGCCCCGCTCGGCCCAGTAGCCGGGCGGGGCCGAGCCCTCGGTCACCTCGATGCGGTCCAGCCACTTCAGGGACTTGTAGCCGTACATCGGCGCCACGTAGAGCCGGACCGGCCCGCCGTGGACGGACGGGAGGGGATGATGCTCCATCTCGTAGGCGACCAGCACGTCGTCGCGGCGGGCCTGGTCCATCGTGAGGCTCTCGGTGTAGAGGCCGTCGAAGGAGTGGAACCGCACGGCCGCCGCGTCCGGACGCGCCCCCGCCCGGTCGAGCAGGTCGGCCAGCCGGACCCCGGCCCAGGGCACCCGGGGTACCCGCCAGCCGGTGACGCACTGGAAGTCGCGCACGAGCTCGGTCGGCGGCATGGCCTCGAGCTCATCGAGGGTGACCTGCAGCGGCGTGTCGACGAAGCCGTCGACCGTCAGCCGATAGGTGACCCGGTCGCGCACCGGCGTCGCGCCGGTGACCGAGTAGATGCGGAAGCGGCCGACGGGCAGGAGCCCGGCGAGGCCCGATCCACCCCGCAGGATGGGAGCCAACGCCCACTCGAGTCCCCGCTGCACACGGGTCCCGGCGACCACGCCGAGGGCGCCGGCGGCGAGGAGGCCCAGCACGATCCGCCGGCCGATCGGGGTGCCGGCGGTGGCCATCGGCGGGAGCCTAGGGCCGAGCAGCGCCCGAGCCGGGTCGGCCGCACCGTGGTTCTCCCCCCAACGCCGGTCGCGCCTTGGTGGATCGAGTCACCGCCGACGACCATCGCCGGCGGCCGCTCCAGCCGCCGAAGGTGGCTCCTCCCGATGCCGGCCAAGAGCCAACGGCGGAGACGGCCGGCTTGCCGGACGTCCGGAGCTCGATCAGGTCGGCCGAACGGAGGGAGCGAAGCGACCGAGTGAGGACGAAGGTCTAACGAACGACCAGCTCGGGATGGCTCACGCGGCCGCGCCCGAGGCGCTCGACCGCCTCGGCCAGCGCGGCGAACGCCTGGGCCGCCTCCCCCGACGGATCCGTCACGGTCACGGGGGCGCCGACGTCGCCTCCCTCCCGGAGCGCGGGCACGAGGGGGACGCGGCCCAGCAGGGGCACGCCCATCTCCTCGGCGAGGGCCTCGCCTCCGCCGGCGCCGAAGATCTCGTACCGCCGGCCGTCGTCGCCAGTGAACCAGCTCATGTTCTCGATCACACCCCGTACCGGGAGGTTGACCTTGCGGGCCATCAGCGCCGACCGCTGGGCGACCCGCTGGGCCGCGGGCTGGGGCGTGGTCACCACGAAGATCTCTGTGCGCGGCAGGAACTGGGCCAACGACAGGGCCACGTCGCCGGTGCCGGGAGGCATGTCGATCAGCAGGAAGTCGGGATCGCCCCAGTGGACGTCGGTGAGGAACTGCTCCAGGGCCTTGTGCAGCATCGGCCCCCGCCAGATGACGGGCGTGTCGTCGGTGACGAAGAAGCCCGTCGAGATGCAGCTCACGCCGTGAGCCACGGGCGGCACGATCATCCCGTCGATCACGACCGGCGTCTGGTCGATGCCCAGCATCTTGGGCACCGAGAAGCCGTAGACGTCCGCATCGAGCACGGCCACCGTATGGCCCTGCCGCTGGAGGGCGATGGCGAGGTTGACGGTGACCGACGACTTGCCGACGCCGCCCTTGCCCGACGACAGGCCCAGGACCCGCGTCTTCGAAGCCCGGTCGGCGAAAGGCCCGACGCCGGCACCCTCGGCGGGCGCCGCCCCGGACGGGCTCAGCCGGGCTCGCAGCGCGGCCCGCTCCTCGTCGGTCATGACGGTCAGCTTGACGTCGACGTGCAGGACGCCGGCCAGGGCCTCCACGGCGTTGGTGACCCGTTCGGTGATCTCGGCGCGCAGCGGGCAGCCAGCGACGGTGAGGGCGACCGTGACCGCGACCGTGGCGCCGGAGACGTCGATGGCCCGCACCATGTCGAGCTCGACGATGCTGCGGTGGAGCTCCGGGTCCTGCACGGGGCGCAAGGCCTCGAGCACCTGGGCTTCGGTGGGCATGCCGGGGGGCGATCCTCCTGGAGCCAGGTTCGATCGGGGGCCGACGTAGACTACCGCCAGTGGAATCGGTCTCCGGTCCCCGCGCCGAAGTGGGCCGTGAGCCGACTTCGGAGGAGTTCGCGGCGGCGGTCTCGGCCGTCACCTCGGCGTTTGGCGACCCCAGCCGCCGGCGCATCTACCTGTTTGCCCGGGAGGCCGACAACGGCGTCACCGCCGGCGGGGTGGCCGAGCACTTCGACCTCCACCCCAACGTCGCCCGCCATCACCTCGACCGCCTGGCCGCCGGCGGGTACCTCGACGTGCGGGTGGGTCGCAGCGACAGCCCCGCCGCCGGCCGCCCCTCGAAGCGGTACCGGGCCAGCGCCAAGGAGATGGGGCTGACCTTCCCCGCCCGGCGCGACGACCTTCTGGTCACGCTGCTCGCCCGGGCCCTGGCCCTGGTGCCCCAGGTGCAGGCCGAGGCCATGGCCGAGGAGGTGGGCCGCGACTACGGGCGCATGCTGGCCGAGTCGATGGCGGGCACGCCCGACGGCGGGTCCGGCGCCAGCGAGACCCACCGGTCGTTGCGCGTCGCCCTCCACGCGGTCGCCGACGCCCTCACCGCCCACGGCTTCGCCGCCCACGCCGAGTCCCGCGGCAACGCCCTGGCCATCATCTCCGAGCAGTGCCCGTTCGGCGATGCCGCCGTCGAGCACCCCGTGATCTGCGCCGTCGACCGCGGCATCGTGGCCGGGATGCTCGCCACCCTCTACGGTGACACGATCCCCGAGACGGAGGCGTCCCGGCCCCAGGGCGACCGCATCTGCGTGACCGTGGTCTGAGTTGGCCGGGCCCGGACGGGTCTACCTCGACCACGCCTCCACCTCCCCCGCCCGGCCCGAGGTCGTCGAGGCCATGGCGGCCTGGCTCGGGAGTGCCGCCGACCCCGGGCGGGTCCACACCGAGGGCCGCACGGCGCGTGCGGTGGTGGAGGACGCCCGTGAGGCCGTCGCCGCCCTACTCGGCGCCCGACCCCGGGAGGTCGTGTTCACCAGCGGGGCCACCGAGTCCATCGCCACCGCCGTCTGGGGCGCGGCCGAGCGGGGTCCGCACCTCGTCGTGCCCGCCGTCGAGCACTCCGCCGTGCGGGAAACGTCGGCCCTCTTCGACGTGACCGAGGTGGGTGCCGACGGCCTGGGCCGGGTCGATCCCGACGAGGTCGTGGCCGCCATCCGGCCCGGCATGACGTCGCTCGTGCACCTGCAGCTGGCCAACCACGAGGTGGCGACGCTCCAGCCGGTGTCGGAGGTCGTGGCCGGGTGCCACGACCGAGGTGTCCTCGTCCACGTCGACGCGGCCGCCGCCGCCGGTCACGTCCCTGTGGACTTCGGCGCCTCGGGCGCGGACCTCCTGTCGGTGAGCGCCCACAAGCTCGGCGGGCCGCCGGGAATCGGCGCCCTGCTCGTGCGTCGCGGCCTGCGGCTCCGCCCCCTGCTCCTCGGGGGGGCCCAGGAGCGTGGCCGGCGGGCCGGCCTCGAGAACGTGGCCGCCATCGCCGGCTTCGGCGCCGCCGCCCGCCGGCTGCGCGGCGATGCCGGCCCTCCGACCTCGCACTCGCAGCTCGAGCACGAGGCCCTGGCCGCCCGGCGGCGAACCGAGGACGTCGTCCGCGCCGCCACCCGGTTGGCCGACGTGGTCGGGTACGGCGATCCCGTCGAGCGAGTGCCCCACATCGTCTGCCTCGGCGTGGCGGGGGTCGAAGCCGAAGCCGTGCTCGTGGGCCTCGACCGGGCGGGCATCGCGGCCCACTCCGGCAGCGCCTGCTCCTCGGAGACCCTCGAGCCCTCGCCGGTGCTGGCGGCCATGGGAGTCGAGGCCGAGCGGTCGCTGCGGGTGTCGGTCGGCTGGTCGACCACCGACGACGACATCGCCGCCTTCGCCGATGCCTTCGGGCCCGTGGTGGACCGGCTGCGAGCGCTTCAGGGTTGAGGCCGATGTGCCGTAGATACGTAGTGAACCCACATGAGCAGTCGCACCGACGCTCTGCGTCTCCGCCGCGCTCCTTGGAGCGCTCGACTGGTGGCCTGGCGAACGCTCGGCCGGCGGGTCCGCGTCGCCGCCGAAGCGACCAACGGCAACCCGGTCATCGTCGTGGACGGCGCCCGGCTGGTCCTGCCGCCCGGCGCCCGGCACTTCCGCCAGCTGGTCACCTGCACGAGGTGCGGCGAGGACTTCGCGTCGGCACCCGTGCTCAACGCCGGTCAGCTCACCCGCGAGCTGAGCCAGGTCTGCGGCCGCTGCATGGTCAACCTGCCCTAGTGCGACTTGGGGCTGAAACCGTGAGCGATGTGACAAGTTCCCTCGGGTGGGGGTGTGGGGGGGGCGCCCCCCACATCGGCCCGCAAGCGGCTCCGCCGCCGAGGAGCCTGAGTGCCGCCGGAGGCGGCCCGCCAAGGGGAGGGGCCGGGGGGGAGGGCCTGCCCTCCCCCCGCCTGAGTGAGCGCTGATCTATCGGCCCTGACGCCAACACCGACGGGACAACGCCGCAGGTCAGCAACGTAGAGCTCCTTGTGCTCGCCGGGGCGAGCGGAAGATGTCAGAGGTCGGGATCTTCGCATCAGGGCTTCGGCCGCGAAGCGGACGACCCATGGATCAGCGGTCTCCTGGCCCCATCGGAATGGGCGGGGGGCCGCCGGCGTTCGGCCAACCCGGGAGGTGGTGCTGATGGAGGTCAACGAGCTCGGCCACGTCGTGCTCTACGTGCGCAACCTCGACCGTTCCCGGCGCTTCTACCGTGACGTGCTGGGATGGGCCGAGGTCGGGAACATGCCCCTGGGCGCCTCGGCTGTGGCGTTCAGCTCGGGTCGCACGCATCACGAGCTGCTGCTCATCGAGGTCGGCGAGGACGCCGCCTCGCTCCCTCCCGGCCGCCGCGTGGGCATGTACCACTTCGGGCTCAAGGTCGGGACGACCGACGACGAGCTGCGAGCCGCGCTGGCGTCGCTGCGTGCGGCCGGTGTGCCCGTGTCGGGTACCGCCGACCACACTGTCACCCACAGCCTCTACCTCGCCGACCCCGACGGTAACGAGATCGAGCTCTACATCGACGTGCAACCCGAGGTGTGGCGGGAGGATCCCGATTCGGTGCTGGCGCCGCTGCGGCCGCTTCGTCTCTAAGAGACGCGAGCGCGGTCACTGACGCGAACGCCGCGCCCGGCGCGGTGCTTGCGTCGAGGAGCTCGGGTCAGGTGAGGACGGGCTCCGATGCCGGCGTGCGGGCGAAGCTGGCCGAGTCCGCCGACGGCACCGCGGCGAGGTGGGGCACGTGCGGCGGCGCCGGGAGCCGAGCCGGCGGCGCGCCCGCCGACGGGTCGGCCGTGGGCATGCGGTGGCGACGGTCCTCGATGGCTAGGCGGATGGCGGTACGTCCCTCTCCGTCGATCTCGATGTCGGCGAAGGTGGGGATGCAGACCAGGTCGATGTTGGACGGGGCTACGAACCCCCTGGCGATGGCCACCGCCTTGATCGCCTGGTTGAGCGCACCGGCACCGACGACCTGCACCTCGACTGCTCCGGTCTGCCGGAGCACCCCAGCCAGTGCCCCGGCCACCGAGTTGGGGTTGGACCGACTCGACACCTTCAGTACTTCGATCACGGCTACCCCTATTCCGACGTGGCGCCCATCTCTCTCAGGTGCGTAAAGCGTTCGACGTCGGGGGGTCGGGTTCCTGCTGGGGGTGCCTACCGGTACGGTGCCGGAGCGGACGGTGGGCGTCAGCTCCCGGAGAGGAAGGTTCCCGGCGGCCCACCGAAGTCGGGCGCGGCGCCCACGGCGCCAGGGTCGGCCGGCGAGGTGGTCCGGGAAGTCGAAGCCTCGGCGTCGGCTACGGGGGCCGGCTCGGCACCGATGCCGACCTTCTTGAGGATGCGCTCGGAGAGCTCGACCATGATCTCGGGGTTCTCGGCCAGGAACGTCTTGGCGTTCTCCCGGCCCTGCCCGAGCTGCTCGCCGTCGTAGGTGTACCAGGCACCCGACTTCTTGACGAAGCCGACGTCGACGCCGACGTCGAGCAACGAGCCCTCCCGGCTGATCCCCTTGCCGAACCCGATGTCGAACTCGCACTGCCGAAAAGGCGCACTGCACTTGTTCTTGGCCACCTTGACCCGGACCCGGTTGCCCACGATCTCACCGCCGTCCTTGATGGACTCGATGCGACGGATGTCGAGGCGGACCGACGAGTAGAACTTCAGCGCCCGGCCACCGGGGGTGACCTCGCTGGGCCCGTACACCACGCCGATCTTCTCCCGGAGCTGGTTGATGAAGACGGCGATGGTGGAGGTGCGGTTGAGCGTGGCCGTGAGCTTGCGCAGGGCCTGCGACATGAGCCGGGCCTGCAGGCCCACGTGGGTGTCACCCATCTCGCCCTCGATCTCGGCCCGGGGGGTGAGGGCGGCCACCGAGTCGACCACGAGGACGTCGATGGCGCCGGAGCGGATGAGCATGTCGGAGATCTCCAGCGCCTGCTCGCCGGTGTCGGGCTGGGAGATCAGCAGCTCGTCGACGTCGACGCCGATGGCACGGGCGTAGGTGGGGTCCATGGCGTGCTCGGCGTCGATGTAGGCGCAGATGCCGCCGTTGCGCTGGGCCTCGGCCACCACGTGCATGGCCAGCGTGGACTTGCCGGAGGACTCCGGGCCGAAGATCTCGACGACCCGACCGCGGGGCAGGCCACCGATCCCGAGAGCGAGGTCGAGGGCGAGGGCGCCGGTGGAGATGGCCCCCACCTCCATGGACGAACGCTCGCCCATGCGCATCACCGATCCCTTGCCGAACTGCTTGTCGATCTGGCTCATGGCCATCTCGAGCGCCTTCTCCCGCTCCATCGTGGATCCCTCCTGTTCTCCGGCGGCACACGCCGTCCGGGAGCTGCTCCGACGAGGACGCACCCTACGGAGAGGGTGTGACAATTCCACGAGCGTAGTTTCGAATCTTTGTTCGATCAAGAACCGGTGGCACGCCGAGGAGGCGGGTCCGCAGGAGGTCGAGGAGCGAGATGACGGCCAGATCTCTCACCTGCTGGCGGTCGCCCGGCAGGCGGACGCCCTGGACGTCGGTCACTCCCTCCACTGAGGTGGCCAGGAAGACCGTGCCCGGCGGCTCCCCCTCGTGCGGCGCCGGCCCGGCGGCGCCGGTCACGCCGAGGCCCACGTCGGTCCGCAGCACCCGCGCCGCACCGACGGCCATCGCCTCGGCCGCCTCCGCGCTCACGACCGGCCCCTCGGGAACCCCGAGCACGTCGAACTTGACCTGCTTGTCGTAAGCCACGATCGAGCCACGGAACCAGTCGCTCGAGCCGGGGTCCTCCGCCAGGCAGGCGCCCACGAGGCCACCGGTGAGGGACTCGGCGACCCCGAGCGTCCAGCCGCGGTCGGCCACCAGCCGCCCGACCGCTCGTGCCATCGACTCCTCGTCGGCGCCGAACACCAGGTGGCCGAGGACGGCGCGCAGCGCGGCCTCCTCGGCCGCGATGAGGGCGTCCGCCGCGGCACGGTCGGCGGCCCGGGCCGTGATGCGCAGCTTGATGCCCTCGCGCCCGGCAGCCAGGAACGCGATGGTCGGGTTCGTCTGGCCCGCCACCCGGTCGGCCACCAGCTCGGCCAGGGCCGACTCCGAGACGCCCCAGGTCCTCAGGGACCGGCTGGCGATGGTGCTGGCGCCCTCGCCCACCCGGCGGCGCAGGTCGGGCACCACGGCCCGACGCACCATCTCCGCCATCTCGGTCGGCACGCCCGGCACGGCGTAGATCACCTTGCCGCCGGAGCCGGACCCCTCGCCGGCGGCCGGCACCGGGCAGATCAGGCCGGGCGCCGTTCCTCCCGCCTGCTCGATGAACGCCGCGCCGCGAGGGCGGTCGGCCTGGCGGAGGTTGTTGTCCGCCATCGGGCGGTTGCGCTCGGCGAACAGTGACCGAATCCGCCCGGCCATGGCCTCGTCACGCTCGAGGGGCACGCCGAGCACGTCGGCGAGCGCCTCACGGGTGACGTCGTCCGGCGTGGGGCCGAGGCCGCCGCAGACGAGGACCGCGTCGGAGCGGTCGAGGGCCACTCGCAGGGCGGTGGTGATGCGGGCCTGGTTGTCGCCGACCTTCGTCTGGAAGTGGCAGTCGATCCCGGCTCGGGCCAGCTCCTCGCCGATGGAGGCGGAGTTGGTGTCGACGACCTGCCCGAGGAGCAGCTCCGTACCGACCGCGACGACCTCGCAGCGCACGCGAGAGTCAGCGCCGCGGCGCGGCGCCGACCAGCAGCTGTGCGCCCGTCACGACCGTGAGCCCTACGGCGATCCAGAGCACGGTTCCGGCCACGGCGTCGTAGGCCGGACCTCCGAGGGGAGCCAGGGCCATGCCGACGGCCGTGGCCTGCACGAAGGTCTTCAGCTTGCCGCCCGGGCGCGCCGGCACCGACACGCCGCGGCGCCCCAGTGACGAGCGATACGCGCTCACGACGAGCTCCCGCAGGGCGATCACCGCCACGGGCACCCACCACAGGAGCCCGACGCGCACCATGGCCGCCATCCCGCCGAGGACGAGGACCTTGTCGGCGAGCGGGTCGAGGTAGGCACCCGAGCGTGTCGTGCCCTGGCGGCGGGCGAGCCAGCCGTCGGCCAGGTCGCTCACGGCCAGCACGACCCACAGCGTCAGCACACCCCATCCCTCGCCGCCGCGGAGGATGGCGACGACGAGGATGGGCACCACCACCACCCGGCCGAGGGTGAGGAGGTTGGCGGGCGTGGCGAGCGCCGAGGGTCCGAAGGCCGTGGACACGGTCACGCCGCCTCGAGGTCGACGCCGGCCAGACCGGTCACGGTCACCGACGCCAGAGACCCGACCGGCAGGTCGTCGGGGACGAGCAGCACGCCGTCGATCTCGGGAGCCTCGCGGTGGGTGCGGCCCACACCGGGCTCGTCGACGAGCACCTCTACCGTCCGCCCGATCAGCCGGCTGCGCCGGGCTGTGGTGATGGCGTCCTGGACCTCGCCCAGCTCCCGCAGGCGCTCGCCGACGAGCTCCGGGTCGACGGCACCGTCGAGACCGGCGGCGTAGGTGCCCTCCTCGGGAGAGAAGGCGAAGAACCCGGCCCAGTCGAGCTGGGCGTCCTCGAGGAAGCCCAGCAGCTGGTCGTGGTCGGACTCGGTCTCGCCGGGGTAGCCGACGATGAACGACGAACGGAAGGCGGCGTCGGGCTCGCGCTCGCGGATGGCCGCGATCCGCCGCACGAAGCGGTCGCCGTCGCCCCAGCGGCGCATGCGGCGGAGGAGGGGCCGCGATACGTGCTGGAGCGAGAGGTCGAAGTACGGCACGCCCGTCCGGCAGACGGCGTCCACCAGCCGGTCGTCGAGATCCGACGGATAGAGGTAGAGGAGGCGGGTGCGCGCCACGCGCGTGGCGACCGCGTCGACCAACGGGACCAGCGCACCCCGTCGTCCCACGTCGCGCCCGTACGACGCCAGGTCCTGGGCGACCAGCACTACCTCGGCCACCTGGAGCGCGTCGACCTCGGCGAGGACGGCCTCGGCCGGACGCGACCGCTGCGGGCCCCGGAACGACGGGATGGCGCAGAAGCCGCAGGTGCGGTCACAGCCCTCCGCGATCTTCACGTAGGCCCACGGCGCGCTCGCCTTGGGCCGCGGCAGGTTGAGCAGGTCGAGGCGGGGGATCTCGGCGCCCCGGCCACCGTCGCCCTCCGACGGCGTGCGCCGGGCCGGTCCGATCGTCAGCGGCACCCCGAAGCCGGCCACCAGGTCGACCTCGGGCAGCGACGCGGCCAGCTCGACGCCGTAGCGCTCGGCCAGGCAGCCCGTCACGACGAGACGGGCCCCGGGCCGGCGCTCGTCGGCGACGCGCAGGATCGTCTCGATCGACTCCTCGCGGGCCGCCTCGATGAAGGCGCAGGTGTTGATCACGACCAGGTCGGCGTCCGCCACGTCGCCCGCCTCCGACATGCCGCTCGACACGAGCGTGCCGGCCAGCTTTCCGGAATCGACCTGGTTCTTGGGGCAGCCCAGCGTCTCCAACCAGTAGCGCCCCGGCACGGCGCCACTGTAGGGCGGAGGCGGCTCAGCGACCCCCGGCCGTCGAGGCGCCGGCCGGCGGCTGCCGCTCACGCCCGCGCGTTGCGCTCGTCGAGCTCCTCGGCCGTCATCAGCACGGCGCGCGCCTTCGACCCCTCGGACGGGCCGACCACCCCCCGCTGCTCGAGGAGGTCCATGATGCGACCGGCCCGGGCGAAGCCGACCCGCAGCTTGCGCTGCAGCATCGACGTCGACCCGAGCTGGGAGCGCACGACCAGCTCGAGGGCGGCCGCGAGCATCTCCTCGTCGTCGCCGGCCTCCCCGCCGGCAGCTGCGCCGCCAACGCCCGCCTCGTCGCCCTCCACCCCGTCGACGTACCGGGGCCCGGCCTGGCGGCGCCAGTGCGCCACCACTTTTCGCACCTCGTCCTCGCCGACCCAAGCACCCTGCACCCGGCGGGGCACGCTCGACGAGGCGATGGCGAGCAGCATGTCGCCCTGGCCGACGAGCCGCTCCGCACCGGGCTGGTCGAGGATGACGCGGCTGTCGGCCAGGGAGGACACCGCGAACGCCAGGCGCGACGGAATGTTGGCCTTGATGACCCCGGTGATGACGTCGACGGACGGCCGCTGGGTGGCGATCACGAGATGGATGCCGACGGCCCGCGCCATCTGGGCGATGCGGCAGATCGAGGTCTCGACGTCGCGGGCGGCGACCATCATGAGGTCGTTGAGCTCGTCGACCACGACGAGGATGAACGGGAGGCGGGGGTAGGTGGCGTCCGAGCCGGGATCGGGCTTGAGGTCGCCACGGTCGACGGCGGCGTTGTAGCCGGTGATGTCGCGGACGCCCACCTCGGCGAGCAGGTCGTAGCGCCGCTCCATCTCGTGCACCGCCCAGTCGAGGGCGTTGGCCGCCTTCCTCGGGTTCACCACGACCTGGGTCAGCAGGTGCGGGAGGCCGTTGTACTGCCCGAGCTCGACGCGCTTGGGGTCGACGAGGATCATCCGCACCTGGTCGGGCGTGCTGCGCATCAGCACCGAGGTGATCAGGGAGTTGATGCACGACGACTTGCCGGCGCCGGTGGCCCCGGCGATGAGGATGTGGGGGGCATCGGCGAGGTTGGCCATCACCGGCCGGCCGGCGATGTCACGGCCCATCGCCACCTCGAGCGGGTGGGTGGCCCGCTGGGCCTCGCCGGAGCCCAGGATGTCGCCGAGGGTGACGACCTGGCGGGACTTGTTGGGCACCTCGACGCCGATGGCCGACCGTCCGGGGATAGGAGCCAGGATGCGGACGTCGGCCGACGCCATGGCGTAGGCGATGTCCTTGTGGAGGTTGGTCACGCGGGCGACCTTCACACCCGGGCCGAGGGCCAGCTCGTAGCGGGTGACGGTGGGCCCGACGGTCATGCCCACGAGGGTCGTCTCCACGCCATGGGCGGCGAGGGCGGCCTCCAGGGCCCGGCCTTCGGCTTCGACCACCCGGGCGTCGACCTCGAGCGCCCGCCCCCGCTTCAGCTGGTCGCCCTTCGGCAGCTTCCAGGCCGTGCGCCCCGAGGCGGCGGGCGCGGGTGGGGCCTCGGCGGCGTCGACCGCCTCCTCGGCGTCGGACGGCAGGTGCAGCGTGGGCGCGGCCGGCTCGGGCGCGCCGCGCCCCGGCCGTTCCGGCGGCGGTGGCGGGTCGGGCTCCGGCGGGTCCGCGAAGCGCGCGATGTCGAAGAGCTCGACGGAGGGCGCGGTCGGCGGGGGGTCGGGGGTGGGCGTCACCCGCTCGAAGAGGCCGCCCAGGCCGGCCAGGGCTCGTCCCGTGACCCGGGACGCAGCCAGCGCATGGCCGGCGACCGTCCGCACCGTCGTGCGAGCGACCACCAGGAGGCCGACCCCGAGGATGGTCACGAGCACCGCGCCCGCGCCGGCCGGCGCGAGGACGGCTTCGAGCGGCTCGGCGGCCAGCTGGCCCACGATGCCGCCGGCGGCCCGCAAGGCCGATCCCGAGGCACCGACCGCCGGACCGCCGACGGCGAGGTGGACGAGCCCCGAGGCACCGACGACGACGAGGGCCAGCCCTGCTAGGAGCCGGACGGGCCGGTCCACCGGCCGACGCCAGAGGACGAGAAGCCCGGTGGCCGCGAGCAGCGGTGGGATCCCGAACCGCCCGAGGCCGACGAACCCGCTGGCGGCGTCGTCGAGCGCCCGGCCGACGGGGCCGGCGAGGGAGCCGTAGACGCCGAGGGCGGCGATGACCGCCGTCGCCAGCAGGACCAGGCCGGCGATGTCGGGCGCGTGCCCCCCCAGGAAGGGCTCGGGAGCCCTCGCCGCCGAATGGCTGCTGGCCTTCCTGGAACGGGTGGCCTTGGCCGGGCCCCGATCGGCGGACTGCTTCGAACCCTTGCGCGTCGAAGCCCGCATCGGAGCGACGTCCTTCCTCGCCCGTGCCGCCGACCCGCTCCGCCCGCGCGCGGTCGTTCTGCTCCCCGAACCCCGCGTCTTGGTGGTGGCCCGGCCCTTCGTCGTGGTCGCCACAGCAGCCACAACGCTAACAGCACGAACAGTACGAGCGGCGGCTAGTGGGCCCCTCAGGCCACCGGATGGGTCCTGCACGGCGCCCGAGTGACGCTCGTAGCAAGGCCGCCTGTCGTCGTCGCTCCTGAAGCTCGATCACTCCGCCGGGTAGCGCAGTGTCCTGCTCCCGCCGCCCGACCACGTGCACATGCGCGTGGAACACGTCTTGGCCGGGCGGGCCATTCGTTCATACGAACGCTCGTCCCCGTGACGCCGAAGGTCCATTCGACAGCGAGGGCGAGACGTCGGCTCAGCCGGAGAAGCGGCTCGGAGAGAGGCTCGGGTAGGTCATCGAGGTTCCGGCGGTGTTCCACGGGAACGACGAGCACGTGACCTGTGCCCCACTTCTGGTGCTTGGCCGGAAGGCCGCGACCTCCGCGTCCTTCGCGATGAGCACCCCATCGTCGCGGCCGCCACCGATGATGGCGCAGAAGACGCATTCCGTCGGCCCAGAACAGATTGCTCGACATCCGTTCTGCCGACCGGTAGCCGAAGGCGACCTACGCCTCCATGACGACGGGGACGATCATGGGGCGGCGGCGGGTGCGCTCGCCGACGAAGCGGCCGAGGGCCTGGCGGACCTGGCGCTTGAGGGTCTCGATGTCGATGGCTCCCTCGTCGGCGGCCCGCTCGAGGGCCTCGACCACCCGCTGGCGGGCCTCGTCGAGGAGGGCCTCGGCCTCGGGTGCGTGGACCCACCCGCGGGTGATGATCTCGGGCCCGGTGATGACCTCGCCGGAGGTGGCGTCGACGGCGACGACCACGACGATGACCCCCTCTTCGGCGAGGACCCGTCGGTCGCGCAGCACGCCGTGGCCGACGTCGCCGACGATGCCGTCGACGTAGAGGTAGCCGGAGGGCACGGCACCGGCGAAGTCGATCCCGCTGTCGCTCAGCTCGACGACGTCGCCGTCCTCGGCCAGCAGCACGTTGTCCTCGGGCACGCCCATCTCGATGGCGAGCGTGCTGTGGTGGGTGAGGTGGCGGAACTCGCCGTGCACCGGGATGAAGTAGGTCGGGCGGGCCACCGAGAGCAGGGTCTTGAGCTCGCCCTGCATGGCGTGGCCGGTGACGTGGACGTCGGCCACCCCCGAGTGAACGACCTCGGCTCCGAGGCGGTGCAGTCCGTCGATCACGCGGTTGACGCTGTGCTCGTTGCCCGGGATGGCATGGGCGCTGATGATCACCACGTCGCCGTCGCCGACGCGCAGCCACTTGTTCTCCCCGGCGGCCATCAGCGACAGCGCCGACATCGGCTCACCCTGCGACCCCGTCGAGATCACGCACACCCGCTCGGGATCGAGCGCGCCGACGTGCTCGATGTCGACCAGCGAATCGTCGGGGATCGTGAGCAGGCTCATCTCGCGAGCCAGGGCCACGTTCTTCGCCATCGAGCGGCCGAGGGTGGCGATGACCCGGCCGGTGGCCACGGCTGCGTCGGCGATCTGCTGCACCCGGTGGATGTGGCTCGCGAAGCAGGCCGTGATCACGCGCCTGCCGGTGTGGGCGCTGAACAGGTCGCGCAGCACCTTGCCGACCGAGCGCTCGCTGGCCGTGAAGCCGGGCTCCTCCGCGTTGGTCGAGTCGGCCAGCAGGAGGCGGATACCCGGGTCGCGGCCGAGGGCGGCGATCCGCCCGAGGTCGGTCACGCGGCCGTCGACCGGCGTGAGGTCGAGCTTGAAGTCGCCGGAGTGGAGGATCACGCCCTGCGGCGTGTGGAAGGCGGTGGCGAACCCGTGCGGCACGGAGTGGGTCACCGGGATGAGCTCGCAGTCGAAGGGGCCGATCTGCCGCCGCTCGCCATCGGCGACCGGGACCAGCTCCGTCCGGCCGAGCAGCCCCGCCTCCTCGATGCGGTTGCGGGCCAACCCGAGGGTGAGGCGCGAGCCGAAGATCGGGAACGACAGGTCCCGCAGCAGGTAGGACAGCCCACCCATGTGGTCCTCGTGGCCGTGCGTGACGATGCAGCCCTCGACGCGGTCGGCGTTGTCCCGCAGGTAGGTGAAGTCGGGGAGCACGAGGTCGATCCCCGGCATCTCCGCGTCGGGGAACATGAGCCCGCAGTCGAGCAGCAGGATCCGGTCGTCCTGCTCGATGCACGCGCAGTTCCGGCCGATCTCCCCCAGGCCGCCGAGGAAGGTGATCCGGACGGGGTCAGCCATCGGTGCCGGGACGTCCCCGGCCGGTGCCGAGCCCGGCGAGCACCGCACGCGCCTCGTCCTCGACCGCGGTCGGGGCGGGGCCGAGTGGGAGGCGGCACTGGCCGACGTCGTGGCCCAGCACCCGCATCATGGCCTTGGCCGGCATCGGGTTGGGCGCCGCGTCGCTGGCCTCGAATCGGTAGGAGTGGAGCAGCTCACAGTTGACCTGGCGCGCACCGGCGACGTCGCCCTTCGAGAAGGCGGCGATCATCTCGGCGGTGGCCGTGCCGGCCCAGTGCGACGCCACGCTCACGACGCCCACGGCGCCGAGGGCGAGGAGCGCCAGCGTGTGGTCGTCGTTGCCGGAGTAGATCTCGAACCCGGACGGAGCCTCGGCCGCCAGGCGGGCCGTGGCCGCCACATCGGCGGCTGCATCCTTGACGCCGGTCACGTTGGGCACGTCGCGAGCCAGACGGGCGAGCACCTCGGTGGCGACCTTGCGCCCGGTTCGGATCGGGATGTCGTAGATCAACACCGGCAGGTCGGTGGCGGCGGCGACGGCCTCGAAGTGGGCGGCGATGCCCGCCTGCGACGGCCGGTTGTAGTACGGGGTGACCACCAGGCAGCCGGCCGCACCACGACCCTTGGCCTGACGGGTGAGCTCCACCGAGTGCGCCGTGTCGTTGCTGCCCGTGCTGGCCACCACCGGGACGGTCACGGCCTCGCACACCGCGCCGACCAAGTCGAGCCGTTCGGGATCGGTGAGCACCGGTCCCTCGCCCGTGGTGCCGGCGATGACCAGCCCGTCGCTGCCGTGGTCGACCAGCCACCGCGCCAGGCGCACGGCGGCGTCGAGGTCGAGCGCGCCCTCGGCGTCGAAGGGTGTCACCATCGCCGTCACCACAGCGCCGAACCGAGCCATCGCCTCGACGCTACCGGCTTCTCTGCGGCCGCGAACCAGGGTTCTCCGGGATCAGCGCAGGCACGGGCCGGTGTCGACCCGGAGCCTCGGTCGGGCGAGGACGGCCTCGAGCTCGCGGTCGCTCAGGGCGTAGGCGACGCCGGCGTCGTCGGGCGCGATGGCGAAGGCCACTCCCACGACGGCGCCCGCGCTGTCGACCAGCGCGCCGCCGGAGTCGCCCGGCTGCAACGCCGCGGCGAGGACGTAGATCTCACGGCGGATGGGCCCGTCGCCGTAGAGATCGCGCCCCACGGCGTTGATCCGGCTGACGATGCGCGCCGGCGAGACCTCGATGGGGATCTGCCCGCTCGGATGGCCGAACACGGCCCCCTCGCCCTGGACGCGGCCCTCGCCCCTGGAGAGGGCCTGCTGGCCGAGCCCCGGCACCCGCAGCACCGCGAGGTCGCGCTGGTGGTCGAACGCCACCACCTGGGCCGGGAGGCGCTGGCCATTGGGCTTGAGCACCTGGGGCCGGTCGACGCCGGCCACCACGTGGGCGTTGGTGACCACCACCTCCGGCTCGGCGGCGAAGCCGCTGCCCTCGAGGATCCGACCGCACGCCTCTCCGCTCACCTTGACGGTCGAGGCCAGGACCCGCTGCACGGTCGCCTCGGACAGCACGCTGGCGGCCGGCGGCGAACCGGTCGAGGGGGCCGGCTGGAGCTGGGCGAAGACGTCGGGGAAGTCGACGTCGGTGACGAGGTCGCGGATCGCCTGCAGCGGCCCCGGCGCGGTCGGCGCCCAACGGTCGACCACCCGCGCCACGACCGAGTTGCGGGCCGAACGGGAGAGGGTGCCCGGGATGTGGGCCAGCGCCGGCAGGAGCAGCCAGATCACGACGAGGACGCCGAAGCCGCCGGCCACCGCGCCGGCGGCACGGTCGGCCTGGCGGAGCCCGCCCGGCGGGAGCAGCATCCGCAGGCGTGCGCCGGCGAGCTCGCCCAGGGCGGCGCCGAGGGCGGCGACGGTCAGGAACGCGGCCGTCATCACCAGCAGGCGGAGCTGGGGATCCGGCGCCGGGAGGCGGTCGAGGAACCTCGGTGCGACGGCCGCCGCGATCAGCAGCCCGAAGAGCCAGCCGGCCCAACCCGCGACACGCGCCAGGAATCCCACCCGGTAGCCGCCGGCGACGGCGGCGCCGACCAAGGCGAGGAGGAGCAGGTCGAAGAAGTTCAAGCCCTCACCGGCGGCAATCCTCGCGCATCGCCCGTGGAGCCGTGGCGTGCGCTAGCTTCCACACTCCAGCAACAGGAACAACAGCAGTCACAGCCCGAGGACGCCGACCATGAGCACCATCGAACAGGTCAGGGGCCGGGAGGTCCTCGACTCGAGAGGCAACCCGACCGTCGAGGTCGAGGTCGCGCTCGACAGCGGCGCGCGCGGCCGGGCCCTGGTGCCCTCGGGCGCGTCCACCGGGCGGCACGAGGCCGTCGAGCGCCGCGACGGGGGAGCCCGCTTCGGTGGCAAGGGCGTGCTCGGCGCGGTGGCCGCGGTGAACGGCGAGATCCGGGAGCTCCTGGTGGGAGCGGACGCCCTCGACCAGCGCGAGGTCGACCAGGGCCTCATCGACCTCGACGGCACCGACAACAAGGCCCGCCTCGGCGCCAACGCCATCCTCGGCGCCTCGCTCGCAACTGCCCGGGCCGCGGCCGACGAGCTCGCGCTGCCGCTCTTCCGCTACGTCGGCGGCACCAACGCCTGCGTGCTCCCCCTGCCCATGCTCAACGTGCTCAACGGCGGCGCCCACGCCGCCAACAGCCTCGAGGTGCAGGAGCTCATGGTCTTGCCCGTGGGGGCGGCGTCGTTCTCCGAGGCCCTCCGATGGTGCACGGAGACCTACCACGCCCTCGCCCGCGTGCTCAGGGAGCGGGGCCTGGCGACCGCCGTGGGCGACGAGGGTGGCTTCGCGCCCGACCTCGGCTCCAACGAGGACGGGCTCCGCCTGCTGGGCGAGGCCATCGACGCCGCCGGCTACGTTCCCGGCGAGCAGATCGCCCTCGGCCTCGACGTGGCCGCCACCGAGCTCTGGCACGACGGCTCCTACCGGCTGGAAGGACGATCCCTGTCCAGCGGCGAGATGGCCGCCGAGCTGGCCGGCTGGGTCGAGCGCCACCCCGTGGTCTCGATCGAGGACGGCATGGCCGAGGACGACTGGGAGGGCTGGCAGGCCCTCACCTCCGCCCTGGGCGACCGGGTCCAGCTGGTCGGCGACGACCTCTTCGTGACCGCCGCCGACCGCCTGCGGCGGGGCATCGACGAAGGCGCGGCCAATGCCGTGCTCGTGAAGGTCAACCAGGTCGGGACCCTCACCGAGACGCTCGAGACCGTGGCCCTCGCCACCCGCTCCTCGTACGGCGCCGTGCTGTCGCACCGTTCGGGCGAGACGGAGGACACGACGATCGCCGACCTGGCGGTGGCCACCGGGTGCGGCCAGATCAAGACCGGCGCCCCGGCCCGCACCGACCGTGTGGCGAAGTACAACCAGCTGCTGAGGATCGAGGAGGCGCTCGGCGAAGCGGCGGTGTTCCGGGGCGGCGACGCCCTGGCCGGCCGCCGCTAGGGGCTCGGGCCCCGTGCGAATGCTGGCCGCCCTGCGGCGACGGTGCCGGCTCGTGATCCTCTCCGGGGCGTTGGCCGGCGTCACGCTGCTCGCGGTGTTCCCGGTGAACGCGACGGTGGCCCAGCGCCGCCACGACGCCGAGCTGCGGGCCGAGCTGGCCCGGCTCACCGCCGAGCGGGCGGCCCTCGAAGGGCGCGTCGAGGCCCTGCAGACCGACGCCGAGATCGAGCGCCTGGCCCGCCTCGAGCACCAGCTCGTGAAGCCGGGCGAGGAGGCCTACGCCATCCTGCCGAGCCCTCCGCCGAGCCGCCCGACCGGCCCGGGCTGACCGCCTCCCGCCGCCCCCGGGAGGCGGTCGAGCGGAGCTGAAGCGGACAGGGGTACGGGCCTACAGTCTGGCGGCGTGGCCGAACTGAGGCTGGGGACAAGCGGGTGGTCGTACCCGGAGTGGGTCGGCCGCTTCTATCCCAACGGCACCCAACCCGGACGCATGCTCGACTTCTACAGCCGGATCTTCCGCACGGTCGAGGCCCACAGCACCTACCGCAAGCTGCCCCAGCCGGCGACCCTGGCGCGCTGGACCACGCAGGTTCCCGACGGCTTCCGGTTCGCACCCAAGGTGCACATGGGTATCACCCACCGCCGCGACCTCGACGGCGTCGAGGAGCGCATGGCGGCGTTCCTCGAGCCGCTCACGACGCTCGGTCCGGCGCTGGGCCCGCTGTTGGTCTCGCTCCCCCACCAGGACCCCGACCTCCGCCGGCTCGACCGCCTGCTCGCCGCCCTGCCCCGCCCACCGACGGGGCCCGTGGCCGCCTTCGACCTCGGTCCGGCGTGGTTCATCTCCGAGGTCCTCGACCGCCTCGACGCCCACGGCGCCACGGTCGTGCTCACCGACAGCGAGCGCGGTGAGCCGCCGGTGGTGCAGGTCGGGCCGATGGTGTACGTGCGGCTGCGCCGGGAGCGCTACAACCGCACGCAGCTCGAGGCGTGGGGCAGCCGGTTGGCCAAGGAGGCGGCGGGAGGACTGGAGACCTACGCCTTCCTGAAGCACGACGACTCCGGCGACGGCCCTCGCTACGCCCGGAAGCTGGCCGACGCCGTCGCCCGCGTCGCTTGACCGAACGAGACGCCGCCGGCACCGCCAGGTCCCCGTCCCCCGACGACGAGGCGATGGTGGCCGCCCTCCTGCGCCGCGCCGCCCGATGCCGGTTCGAGGTCGCCGTGCGGGGCACCGACGGCCGGCCGGTGGTGATCCGCAACGAGCCGTTGCTGGACGACGGCACTCCCATGCCCACGCGCTACTGGCTCGTCGACGCCGAGCTACGCCGGGCCGTGAGCCGGCTGGAGGCATCAGGGGGCGCTCGGGAGGCGGAGGCAGCGGTCCCGGCCGAGGCGCTGGCCGCCTGCCACGAGCGGTACGCCGCCGAGCGGAACGCGGCCATGCCGCCCGGCCACACCGGCCCCCGCGCCACCGGCGGCGTGGGTGGCACCCGCCGGGGTGTGAAGTGCCTCCACGCGCACCTCGCCTGGCACCTCGCCGGCGGCGACGACCCCGTCGGCCGTTGGGTCGCGGAGCGGCTCGCGCTGGTGCCCGTCGGCCGGGACCCGACGGGCCCGTGAGCACCTCCGGTCCGCTCGTCGCCGCCGTCGACTGCGGCACCCACTCGACCCGGATGCTGGTCACCGACGCGAGCGGCGCCACGGTGGACCGCCGGATGCGCATCACCCGGTTGGGCCAGGGTGTCGACGCCAGCCGGCGGCTCACCCCCGAGGCGGTGGCCCGCACCACCGAGGTGCTGAGCGAGTACCGCGCCGTGCTGGCCGAGCGGGGCGTGACCCGCGTGCGCGCAGCGGCGACGTCGGCCGCCCGCGACGCGGTGAACCGCGACGCCTTCCTCGACGCCGCAGAGTCCGCGCTCGGCGCTCGCCCCGAGATCCTCGACGGCGAGGAGGAGGCACGCCTGTCGTTCGTCGGGGCCGTCGCCGAGCTCGATCCGGCGGACGGCCCCTTCCTGGTGGCCGACATCGGCGGCGGCTCCACCGAGCTCGCCTGCGGCCGCGAGCACCCCGACGGCGTGGCGTCCATCGACCTGGGCTGCGTACGGGTGACCGAGCGCTTCCTCGGCTCGGATCCGCCTGCGCCCGACGAGCTCACCAACGCCCTGTGGGCGGTGCGCGACGAGCTGGGGCTCGTCGTCCAGCGGGTGCCCGCCTTCGGCGAGGCCCGCCGGTTCGTGGGCCTGGCCGGCACGGTCAGCGCGGTGGCCGCCATCGAGATGGGCCTCACCGCCTACGACCGCGACCGCATCCACCACGCCGAGCTCTCGCGCTCGGCGGTGGAGGAGGTGTTCAGGACCCTCGCCACCGAGTCGAGGGCCCACCGACGCCACAACCCCGGCCTGGAGGCCGAGCGCGTCGAGGTGATCGTCGGGGGCGTCGTGGTGCTGATCGCCATCCTCCGCCACTTCGGCTTCGACGCCTGCCTCGTCAGCGAGGCGGACATCCTCGACGGACTGGCGGCGAGCCTGCGGTGACAGCGCCCTGATCGAACGCCTGGGGGCGAGCGGTGTCGAGATCGTCCGCGCCGGGACGATCGAGGCGACGGGCCTGGCGGTGGCCGGTTCCACCGCTCGTCGGGGCGGCGTCAGCGAACCACCATTCGACTCGCTGAACCTGTCGTTCACCGTCGGCGACCGGCCCGAGCACGTGGTGGAGAACCGGCGGCGCCTGCTGGAGGCCCTGGCCTCCGACCTCGCCGAGATGGTCGTCCCCGAGCTGGTCCACGGGCCGGCGGCGGCGGCGGTCGACGCGCGCCACGCCGGTCTCGGGAGCCGTCGCCACGACGACACCGTCCCGGGGGTCGACGCCCTGGTCACCGCCACACCCGGGTTGGTCCTGGCGGTCACCGTCGCCGACTGCGTGCCGATCCTGCTCCTGGACCCGCTGACGCCAGCCGTCGGCGTCGCGCACGCCGGATGGCGGGGCACCGCTGGCCACGCGGCGGCCCGCACCGTGGCCTGTATGGAGGAGCGGCTGGGCTCGAGGCCGGCCGACCTCCTGGCCCACCTCGGGCCGTCGATCGGCCCCGCCAGCTTCGAGGTCGGGCCCGACGTCGTCCGCGCCGTGCACCGGGCCTACGGCGAGGATCCCGCGCTCGTCACCACCGTAGGCGAGCGGACCTACGTCGACCTGTGGTCGGCCAATGCACGGGACCTCGTCGCCGCCGGGTTGGACGAGGACAACATCGAGACCGCGGCGCTCGACACCTACACCGCCGAGAGGGACCTGTTCTCGGCCCGGCGACACCGCCGATGCGGACGGGGAATGGGCTACATCTCGCTCCGGACCCCGGCTGGATAGATTCGCCGCCGATGGCGCCGGCGCTCTCGCTCCCGAGCCAGCTGCGGGCCAACCGCATCCTGCTGCGCCCGTTGGTGTCCTCCGACTTCCCGGCGTGGCGGGAGGTCCGCCGCCGCAACCGCGCCTGGCTGACGCCATGGGAGCCCACGCCGCCGCCGGGCCAACCCGACGACACCGAGAGCCGGCCCGCCTTCAACGCCCGGTGCGGGGCCCGGGAGCGCGAGTGGCAACTGGGCACGGGCTACGGGTTCGGGATCTTCGTCGCCACCGCGGGGGGCGGCCCGCGCTCGGGGCGGTTCGTAGGCGAGATCAACCTCTCGGGCGTGCAGCGAGGCCCGTTCCAGAACGCCTACATGGGCTACTGGATGGACGAGGCCGAGGCCGGCCGGGGACTGGTCCCCGAGGCCGTCGTGGTCGTGGCGCGCTTCGCGTTCGAGGACCTCGGCCTGCACCGCCTCCAGGTGGCGATCATCCCCCGCAACCGGGCATCTCGGCGCGTGGCCGAGAAGCTCGAGCTCCGGGAGGAGGGGCTGGCCGAGCGCTATCTCGCCATCAACGGAGTGTGGGAGGACCACATCCGCTACGCCCTCACCCGCGAGGAATGGGACCTCCGCGGCCGCCAGCTGCTCGAGCACTGGGTGGAGAGGGCGGGAGCGCTGCGCAGCTGACGTCCGGCCCTACCCCAGGTAGGGCACGGGGTTGATGGGCTCACCGTTGCGGCGGACCTCGAAGTGCAGGTGCGGTCCCGTGCTCGCCCCGGTCGAGCCGACGCGGCCGATCACCTGCCCGGCGGTCACCCGCTCGCCGGCGCTGACCGACATCGAGCTCTGGTGGCCGTAGAGGGTGGCCAGGCCTCCACCGTGGTCGATGATCGTGCAGTTGCCGTAGCCGCCGAGGGTGGCCGCGCTCACCACCACGCCGTCGGCGGCGGCGTGCACGGGTGTGCCGGTCGGGGCGTCGTAGTCCACCCCGGTGTGCGTGCGGACGTCGCCGTAGATCGGGTGGACGCGCGGGCCGAAGCCCGACGACACCTTGGCGCCGGTCAGCGGTGCGAGCAGCCGGCTCGGGGCGACGCCTGCCGGCACGCCGCCGGCCGCCGCCGCCCGGCGGCGGAGCACCTCAGCGATCGCACGCGACTCCCTCTCGAGGGCATCGAGGGTGGCCTGGAACTCCCGCTTGCGGGCCATCGCCTCCTCGCGGAGGTGCCGCTGCACGGCCAGCTCCTCGACCGTGTCGCGCCGGAGCGCCTCCTGGTCGTTGCGGTTGGCATCGAGCCTCGACCGCTGGGCGGCGATGGCGTCACGCTCGGTCGCGGTGGCCATACGGGTGACGGCGAGCTCCTCGCGGCGGGCGGCCACCTCCTGCCGCAGGCGGTCGGCGGTGGCGATGGCGTCGGTCTCGCTGCCGGCCGCGTACCGCAGGTAGTTGCGCCTCGACACGGCGGCCGTGACCGAGCTGGCTTCCAACCATGTGCCGACGAAGCGCGCCGCCTCCGTCTGGCCCGTGTACGCCGCGAGCGCCTGCTGGGTCAACGCCTCCTTCGCCCGGCGGACCTCGCCGGCCAGCTCGTCGAGTCGGGCCTGCGCCGCCGCCCGGCGGGCTTCGACACCGGCGAGCCGCAGCTGGGTCCGCTCGAGCTCACGGCTCGCGACGCCGATCTGGCCGTCGACGACAGCGAGCTTGGAGGCCAGATCCCGCTCGCGCCGCCGCGACGAGTCCATCAGGCCGAGCACGCGGTTCTCCTCGGCGGAGGCCTCCCCCACCAGGGCCCGCGTCGACCGGATCTCCTGCTCCACCCGCTGCTGGTCGGCCTCGGTCTGGCCCAGGGCGGCACGAGGAAGGGCGAGGCTGGCGACCAGCCCCAGCGCGACCACAATCCGCCCTTTTGCCACACCAGCAACATACAAGCGAGCCGTTCCCGTGCCATGGCACCGCCCATGTGGGCCCGAAGCCTTCGACGTTCCGCGGGCCGCAGCACCCAGGTTCGCCGTTGACCGTCCGCCGGCCGCAGCAGCCAGGTCTCGCCTCTGACGTTCCGCCGGCCGCAGCCGCCGCCGAAGGCGGCCCCGCCGGCTGTCGGCGTGGCCGGCGCAGCCTTGACCAACGGCGGGCGAAGCCCGCCCCCCAGAGAACAGCACCCCGACCGGCCGGCTCCGCCGGCCGGTCGGGGTTCGATCAGCTCGGCGAGGAACCTCCGGTTGCGAGGCCGATCAAACGTCCAGGAAGCGGCGTACGGCCAGGGCGGAGCCGATGGTGCCGACGAAGATGCCCACCAGCAGGAGGAGGATCCCGGTGCCGGCCACGTCGCCGGGCGTCACGAGGAACTGCTTGAACAGGGCGACATCGTTCTCGGCGCCGTTGATGCGGCTCTCGATGATGCCGCGGCCGATCCAGACGATCCCGTAGGCCACGGCCGCGCCGGCGAACCCCTGGAGCAGGCCCTCGAGCATGAACGGGATGCGGATGAACCAGTTCGTGGCCCCGACCAGCTTCATCACAGCCACCTCGCGCCGCCGGGCGAAGATGGCCATCCGGATGGTGTTGAGGATGAGGAGCGAGGCCGCCGCGAGCAGCACGATGGCCACCCCCCACAGCATCACCTGCAGGAAGTTGGTGACCGACACGAGGGCCTCGACCTCCTCCTGGGCGTAGCTCACGCGGAAGATGCCGGCCGTGTTCTCGAACCGCTCACCGATGAGCCGGGTCTGCTCGGCCTGCCGGGGCACCACCCGGAACGACGGCGGGATCTCGTCGATGCCCAGGCTGTCGCGCAGGTCGGGCTCGTTGGCGAAGATCTCCCGGAACTCGGCCAGCGCCTCGGGCTTGGCCACGTACCGGTAGGACTTGACCTGCGCCGGCTTCATGGTGTCGAGCTGGCGACGGACGGCCGCCGTCTCGCCCTCGGAGGCGTCGGCCTTCATGAAGATCGAGAGCTCGACGTTGCCCTTCCACTGCACCGTCGCCCGGTCGACGCCCCGCTTGACGAGCAGGGCGCCGCCGACGAGGGTCAGCGAGACGGCGACGGTGAGCAGGGCGGCCGAGGCCATCGAGAGGTTGCGTCGCAGGTTGGTGACCGTCTCACGGGCCACGTAGGCCAGGTTGACCGACAACTACGTCACGGCTCCGTAGACGCCTCGTTCCTGGTCGCGGACCAGTGTCCCCTTGCCCAGCTCGATCACCCGGCGGCGCATCGTGTCGACGATGCTGCTGTCGTGGGTGGCCATGACCACCGTCGTGCCCGTGCGGTTGATCCTGTCGAGCAGGCGCATGATGCCGACGGAGGTGCTCGGGTCGAGGTTGCCGGTGGGCTCGTCGGCCAGCAGGATCAGTGGCCGGTTCACGAAGGCCCGGGCGATCGACACCCGCTGCTGCTCGCCACCCGACAGCTCGCTCGGGAGATTGTCGGCCTTCTTGGACAGCCCGACCAGGTCCAGCACGGCCGGGACCTGCTGGCGGATGACGTGGGCCGGCCGGCCGATGACCTCCTGGGCGAAGGCGACGTTCTCGTACGCCGTCTTGTTGGGGAGGAGCTTGAAGTCCTGGAAGACGCAACCGATGTTGCGCCGCAGCAGGGGCACCTTCCACGAGCTGAGCTGGGCGACGTCCTTTCCGGCGACCCAGATGCGGCCCGAGTCCGGCTTGTCCTCCTTGAGGAGCAGGCGGATCAGCGTCGACTTGCCCGAGCCCGTGGGCCCGACGAGGAAGACGAACTCCTGCTTGGCGATGTCGAGTGACAGCTCGTTGAGGGCGACGACGTTGCCCTTGTAGACCTTGCTGACGTTGCGCAGTCGGATCAAGGGCGGCTTCGCTTCCCGGACTCGGTCGGGCCGATCGGCGTCGGCTCTGGGTCACACTTGTTCGCCTCGTTGAGCAGCGACGGACGCGGATGAGACGAGCGGGACCCCGATCCTACCGACCGGCCCGAGGTGGTTGCGATCACACCCCACCCGTCCCCGGGGCCGCCGAACGACGGCGCCAGCGGAGGAAGGCCTCCATGAAGGGGTCGAGCTCACCGTCGAGCACCGCGGCCACGTTGCCGGTCTCGTGGTCGGTGCGCAGGTCCTTGACGAGCTGGTAGGGGGCGAGAACGTAGGAGCGGATCTGGTTGCCCCACGCCACCTCGCGCTGCTCGCCCGAGAGCGCCTCGAGCTCACGGCGGCGCTCCTCGCGCGCCCGCTCGGCCAGCTTGGCGGCCAGGATCTGGAGGGCGACGGCCTTGTTCTGGTGCTGGCTTCGCTGGTTCTGGCACGACACGACGATGCCCGTCGGCTCGTGGGTGATGCGCACCGCCGAATCCGTCACGTTGACGTGCTGGCCGCCCGCGCCGGAGGAACGATAGGTGTCGATCCGGAGGTCCTTCTCGTCGATGTCGACCTCGGCCGACGCATCATCGAGGAACGGCACGGCGTCGAGGGAGGCGAAGGCCGTGTGCCGGCGCGACTGGGCGTCGAACGGCGAGATCCGGACCAGGCGGTGCACACCCTTCTCGGCGGACAGCAGCCCGTAGGCGTAGCGGCCGCGCACGAGGAATGTCGCCGAGGTGATCCCGGCCTCCTGGCCGGCGGTCACCTCCTCGACCTCGACGGCGAAGCCCCGCTTCTCCGCCCACCGCAGGTACATCCGCAGCAGCATCTCGGCCCAGTCCTGGGCGTCGGTACCGCCGGCCCCGGAGTGGACCTCGCAGACGGCGTCGCGCTCGTCGTGGTCACCCGTGTACAGCGATCGCAGCTCGAGCTGGTCGAGCTGGGCGCGCAGCCCCGCGATGGCCTGGTCGAGCTCGTTCTCGAGACCGTCCTCGCCCTCCTCGCGGGCCAGCTCGAAGAGCACCTCGGCGTCGGCCAGCCGGCGGTCCAACCCGTCGAGCAGGTCGACGTCTGCCTTCACCCGGGCCAGCTCGGTGGTCACCGCCCGGGCCGCCTCGGGGTCGGCCCAGAGGCCCGGCTCGGCCGCCTGCTCCTCCAGGCGGGCGAGGGTGCCGCGGCGACCCTCGAGGTCGAGCGTGTGCGACGCGGCAGCGAGGTCGCGCCGGAGGTGCTGCAGATCCTCGGTCAGGTCACGCACCGGGCGAGATCAGCGCCCGTGGCACAGCTTGAACTTCTTGCCGCTCCCGCAGTAGCAGGGCTCGTTGCGCCCGAGCTTCTCGATCTCGGACCTGACGATCGTCGAGGGGACCGCCTCCTCGGACGCGGCGCCATGGCGACCTCCGTCGCCACCGCCGGCGGGCGCGGCCGCGGCCGCGGCCTGCACGGGGTCCTCCGCGGCGGAGTACGACACGTTGCGCAGCTCCGGCTCGCGGGCCTTCTCGATCATTACGTCGAGGTGCATGATGTAACGGACGAAGTCGTCGGCCACGGCGTCGATCATGGCGGAGAACATCTCGAAGCCCTCCCGCCGCCATTCGGTGAGCGGGTCCTTCTGACCCATCGCCCGGAGGTTGATGCCCTCTTCGAGGTAGTCCATCTCCGAGAGGTGCTGGCGCCACCGGTGATCGATGATCGTCAACATGACCTGACGTTCGAGCATGCGCATGACCTCGACCCCGAGCTTGGTCTCGCGCTCCTCGTAGTACCCCCGGGCCTCGCTCTGGAGGCTCTCGGTGATCTGCCTCGTTGTCGACGCCGCCAGCAGCTCCTCGGTCGTGAAGGCCGTCGGGAAGTACGTCTTCGCCTCGGCGAGCAGACCCTCCACGTCCCAGTCCTCGACGTAGTCGCCGGGACAGAACGTGGACACGACCCGGCCGATGACCGAGTCGAGGTGCTCGAGCACCTCGTCACGCAGGTTGGACCCGTCGATGATCTGCTGGCGGCGCCGGTAGATCACCTTGCGCTGCTCGTTCATCACCTCGTCGTACTTGAGGACGTTCTTGCGGATCTCGGCGTTGCGGGCCTCGACGGTGGCCTGGGCCTTCTCGATGGCCTTGGTGACCATCTTCGCTTCGATCGGGACGTCGTCGGGAAGGGCCTTGCCCATCACCCAGTTCATGGCGCCGGTAGCGAACAGGCGCATGAGGTCGTCGCCGAGCGACAGGTAGAACCGGCTCTCGCCGGGGTCGCCCTGGCGCCCCGAGCGGCCCCGGAGCTGGTTGTCGATCCGGCGGCTCTCGTGGCGCTCGGTGGCGAGCACGTAGAGCCCGCCCAGGGCCCGTACCTTTTCGCCCTCGTTGGCGCACTCGGGCTCGTAGGTGCTCGCCAGCTGGGCGACCCGTGCCTTGCCCTCGGGCGACTCCACGTCCACGCCCTCGGCGCCCGCGTCGAGGAAGGCCAAGCCTTCGGGGTTGCCGCCCAGGATGATGTCGACGCCTCGACCGGCCATGTTGGTCGCGACCGTGACGGCATTGAGCCGACCGGCCTGGGCCACGATGACCGCCTCCCGGTCGTGCTGCTTGGCGTTGAGCACCGAGTGGCGGATGCCGCGCTTGTCGAGGAGCCGCGAGAGCCGCTCCGACTTCTCGACCGACACCGTGCCCACCAGGATCGGCTGGCCCGTCTCGTGGCGGGCGACGATGTCCTCGACGACGGCGTCGAACTTGGCCTCCTCGGTCTTGTAGATGAGGTCGGGCCGGTCGGCGCGGACCATCGGCCGGTGCGTGGGGATCGGGACGACCGGAAGGTTGTAGGTGTGGGCGAACTCGGAGGCCTCGGTCTCGGCCGTCCCGGTCATCCCGGCGAGCTTGTCGTACATCCGGAAGTAGTTCTGCAGCGTGATGGTGGCGAGCGTCTGGTTCTCCTGCTTGATGCGGACCTTCTCCTTGGCCTCCACCGCCTGGTGCAGCCCTTCGGACCACCGCCGACCTTCGAGGATCCGGCCGGTGAACTCGTCGACGATCTTCACCTGACCATCGGCGACGACGTAGTCGACGTCGAGCTTGTAGAGCTCCTTGGCCCGCAGGGCGCACTGCAGCTGATGGACGAAGTCCGACGACAGCTCGTCGTAGAGGTTGTCGACGCCGAGGAGGCGCTCGACCTTGTCGATGCCCTCCTCGGTGGGGACGACGGTGCGCTTCTCCTCGTCGACCTCGTAGTCCTTGTCGCGCTCGAGGCCCCGGACGATCCCGGCGAACTTGTAGTAGAGGGCGGCGGCGTCCTGGACCTGCCCGCTGATGATCAGCGGCGTCCGGGCCTCGTCCACGAGGATGGAGTCGACCTCGTCCACGATGGCGAACGAGTGGCCCCGCTGCACCATGCTCTCCCGGTTCATGGCCATGTTGTCCCGGAGGTAGTCGAAGCCGAGCTCGTTGTTGGTGCCGTAGGTGACGTCGCAGGCGTAGGCCGCCCGCTTGGCGTCGGCACCGTCGATCTCGGGGACAACCAGCCCCACGCTGAGGCCGAGCCACAGGTGCACCTGCCCCATCCACAGGGCGTCGCGCTTGGCCAGGTAGTCGTTGACCGTGACCAGGTGCACCCCCCGGCCGCTCAGGCCGTTGAGGTACACGGGCAGGGTGGACACGAGCGTCTTTCCTTCGCCGGTCTTCATCTCCGCGATCCAGCCGAAGTGCAGGGCGGCGCCACCCATCACCTGCACGTCGTAGTGGCGCTGGCCGAGCACCCGGCGCGACGCCTCGCGCACCACGGCGAAGGCCTCGACGAGCAGATCGTTGAGCGCCTCGTCCATGTCGTCGGCGCGGGCGAGGCGCTCCCGGAACTCCACCGTCTTGTGTTGCAGCGCGTCGTCGGAGAGCGCCTGGATCTGCGGCTCCACGGCGTTGATGTCGGGCACCAGCGCCGCCAGGGCCTTGGCCTTGCGTCCCTCGCCGGCCCGCAGGACCTTGGTGAACACGGACATCGGACGCCAGTCTACCGACGCCCTCGCGCCGGCCCCCCGGCACCCGATGGCCGCCGCGGCCCTCGCGCGAGGGCGTCGGTAGGCCGCTTCAGCGCCGCTTGCGCCGACCCAGGAGGCCGAGGATCCGACTCACCACCCGGTCGTCGATCCCCAGCCGTCGTTTGGCCGCGTCGTAGGCGCGCAGCGCCCACTTGTCGGCGAAGATGGCCACGGCCTTCAGGCCGTCCTGGGGCCGGGCCCGGTACTCGGTGGAGCGCACCTTGAGGGGGCCGGTCTCCGCGGTGAAGTAGTAGAGGGCGAGGGACTTGCGGGTCGTGCCCTCGGGACAGGCCAGGGGCAACGGATGGCCATGGTAGGCGTCGGCGTCGGTGTTGAAGACGAGGCAGCGGTTGAGCACGGGCGCGACCTTCTCGACGCACCGGGACATGTCGCGGTCCCACAGCTCGAGGTGGCCGCCCCACTCGTCGCGCCAGTCCGGGTTCAGGTAGAGCAGCAGGTTCAGTCGCCGCTGCCAGTCCCGGTGGTGGGGGTGGACCGTGAAGTCGGCATGCACGTTGAGGAAGCCGCCCCGCTCGCTCTGGTGGAGCCCGCCCCCCTCGAGCCCGGGATCAGGCAGGAGTCCCTCGATGCCCGTCAGCCGTTCGAGCAGGGCGATGAACGGAGGAGAGCTCAGCTCGTCGATCAGGCGACCGAGCGCGGGCGGGATCCCGGAACGGTCGCTCTTGCCGAGCTTGCGCTCGTTGACGTGGACGTACTGGATCCACTCGGTCGCGTCGGGCCGGGGGAACTCGTCGGCCGCCGCCCTGGCCACCTCGTCGTCGAGGAAGCCTTCGAGCACGACGTGGGGGTACGGCTCGGCGGACCGGTAGCCGTCGCGCAGGCCGTCGACCAGCGGTTCCCACCGGCCGTAGGGGAACGGCGAAGGCCCGGCGTCCCGGACCCCGGGCACCTGTGGCTCCGCCATCTCGCCCGACTCTATGCCGCCTCGCGCCGGCGCCCTTTCGGTAGGGTGCGGCCGACATGACGGCGGAGGCGCAGGCCCCCCCCGCCCCCCAGCCTCGCGACGAGGGCGGTCGCATCCGCCGGGTCGTCGGGCCGGCGGCGACGATGACACTCGCCGTCGTGCTGGCCGGGTGGATCGTGGCGGGCGCGTGGGGCCCGCACCTGCCACCGGGCGACGACACCACCGCCCATCTGGTGAGGGCGGACTTCGCCATCGAGCACCTCTTCCGGCGCGGCCGGCTCGACGGCTGGCAGCCCAGCTTCATCCTCGGCTACCAGGAGTTCCTCTTCATCGGACCGGGCTTCACGCTGGCCGTCGCCGCCACCCGGCTGCTCTCGTTCGGGCTGCTGTCGACGCCGGGCGCGGTCAAGGCCGTGAACCTCGCCTCGTTCCTCCTCGTGCCACTGGCGGTGATGTTCCTGGCCCGGGCGTGGGGCCTGCGACGCCGGGCGGCCGGCGTGGCCGGCATCCTGTCGCTCGCCGTCAACAACCCCTTCGGCGGGGTCGGGGTGACCGGCTTGTTCACCGTGGGGCTGGTCACCCACCAGTTCGCCGCCCCGTTCTTCTTCCTGGCCCTCGGCGGCATGGTGCGACTGCTGCGGGAGCCGGCGCCCAAGTGGACGGCGCTCACCGCCGGCGCGCTCGGTGTCCTGTTCTCGTCGCACGGCATCTCCGTGATCATCCTCGGCTGCCTCTTCGCCCTGGTGCTGGCAACCTACGTGGTGACGCGCCGCCGCGACGTCGGCCTCCCGGCCCTTCTGCGGTCGGCCCGCCATCTCGCCGGGGCGGGGTTCGCCGGCGCCGGGCTGGCCGGGTTCGTGCTCGTGCCCTTCGCTGCCCATCGCGACCTGCGCGGCATCTTCACGACGTGGGGCACGCCGCCGATCGGCGAACGGCTCTCCGAGATCTGGGACGGCCAGCTGCTCCTGCGACCCCACATCGCCGCCCTCGTGGCAGCCGGCCTCGCCTACGCCGCCTACCAGGCGGGACGCACCCGAGGCCGTACGGCGCTGCTGCCACTGCTGGCCACGACGATCGCCTACCTGCCGCTGGCTCACTACGCGCTGCGCACATGGCCCTACAGCGTGGTGCCGCCCCAGCTCACGACCCGGGCCCTCGGGTACGTGGCCGTGCTCGCCCTCCTGCCGCTGGCCGCACTCATCGCCGCCGCCGCCGAGCCGGCCCGGCGCCTGGGTCACGCGGCCGCGCTGGCCGCCGCCGCGGTGATCGTCGTGTGGCCGGCCGCCCCGCTGCGTGAGGTCGCCCGCCAGTCCCGTACGGCAGTACCGGCGATGTACGAGGCCGCCCAGGAGCTCGCCGACCGGGTGCCCCACGGGGCCCGCTTCGCCACCGAGCGCGACTTCCCCGACGAGATCACCCGCACGGGCGTCACCAACCCCGACCGTTGGCTGGCGTGGGCGTCACGGCGCAACACGCTCAACAACTTCAACGTCGAGTCCTCGATGAACCCGAAAGCCGCCTACGAGGCCGAGCACGTCCTCGACCGCCCGCCCGAACAGCTCGGCGACGCCCTCGCCCGCCTCGGGGTCACCCACCTGGTGACGGTGTCCGACGACGGAACGGCCGCCGTCCGCTCCTCGGACCGGTTCGCCGAGGTGTGGTCCCGGCCGCCCCTCGCCATCTTCCGCGTGGCGCCGGCGGCCGGCCAGCCCGATCCCGCCGACCTCGTCACGGCGGACGGCCCGCTCGGAGCCGACGTCGTCCGGGCCGAGCCGGAGCGGCTCGTCGTCCAGCTGCGCGCCCGCGAGGCGACCCGTGCCGTCGTGCCGATCGGTTGGTCGCCGAAGTGGCACGCCCGTCTCGACGGCCGTCCGGTGCCGCTCACGAAGGGCCGGGACGGCCGCCTCGAGCTGCGCCTGCCGGCAGGGCAAAGCCGGTTGGAGCTGGAGTTCCGCCCCGACGTCTGGGACTCCCTCGGACTCGTGCTCAGCCTCGGCACCGCGGCGACGGGTTCGTGGTGGATGTGGCGCCGGCGGCGGCCCGCCGCCGAGGCGCCTTCAGCGGACGAAGAGCCGGGAGCGCAGGATGCCGAGCCGGTGGAGGCGGAAGCTGACCATGGTCCAGAGGGTGCTGAAGCCGTAGCGGATGTTGGCCCGCATTGAGGTGGAGGACGCCTCGGCGAAGTACCTCGTGTGGATCGGCACCTCCACCACCCGCTGGCCGAAGGCCACCGCCTGGGCGATGAGCTGGGTGTCGAAGACGAAGCTGTCGGAGTTGCGCATGAAGGGCACGGTCTCGAGGAACCGCCGCGAGTAGGCGCGGTAGCCCGTGTGCAGCTCGCTGAAGGCGGTCCGGAGGGCGCGGTTCTCGATGGCCGTGAGCACCTTGTTGGCCACGTAGCGGTACAGGGGCATGCGGCCGGCGCGGGCCGCGCCGGGGATGAGCATGCGGCTGCCGAGCACGAGGTCGGCCCTGCCTTCACGGATGGGGGCAACGAGCTCGGGCAGCAGCGCGGGGTCGTACTGGCCGTCGGGGTGCAGCATCACGACGACGTCGGCGCCGAGGCGGATCGCCTCGAGGTAGCAGGTCTTCTGGTTGCCGCCGTACCCCACGTTGTGCGGCAGGCTGATGATGCGCAGGGGCAACCGGGAGGCCACGTCGAGGGTGGCGTCGACGCTGCCGTCGTCGACCAGCAAGACCTCGTCGACGACGTCGCGCGGGATGGCCTCGTAGGTGCTGGCCAGCGTGCGGGCTGCGTTGTACGCCGGCATGATCACCAGGACGGAGCCGGACGCCTCGTCCCGCAGACCTCCGGGCTGGTCGGTCGCTGGCATCACCGGCCCCCGGGGACCGTCATGAAGTGGGATCCACCGCCCGCCCGGGAAGGCCGGCCGCGGTGTCGGGCTCCTGTCGCTGCAGCTTGATGAGGATGTTGCCCACGTGGTTGCGCACGGTGCTCTCGGGGATGCCGAGCTCGCCGGCGATCTGGGCGTTGGACCGGCCCAGGGCGACGGACCGCAAGGTCTGCACCTCGACGTCGCTCAATGCCAGGCCGGCACCGTCGGGGCCACCGAGCTCGCTGAGCAGCCGGGAGGCCAGCGACGCCGAGAGCAGGCTCTGGCCGCCATACACGGCGCGCACGGCGTCGGCGACCTCCTCGATCGACACCTCCTTCAACAGGTAGCCGTTAGCTCCGGCCTTCACCGCCCCGTAGAGGTCGTCCTCCTCGTCGCTCACGGTGAGGACGATGATCCGTGTGGTCGGGAACAGCCGCCGGACGATCCGCGTGGCCTCGATGCCGTCCATCTGGGGCATGCGCAGGTCCATGAGCACCACGTCGGGGGCCAGCTCGCCCACCACCTCGACGGCGAGCTCGCCGTTGGCGGCCTCGGCCACGACCTCGATGCCGTCCTCGGCCTCCAGGACCATCCGCAGGCCGCGCCGGAACAGCTCGTGGTCGTCGCAGACGAGCACCCGGATGACGTCGAGGGCCACGGTGCCTACCCGTCTCCCGCGCTCGGGGCCTCGCCGCCCGTCGGGGGCTCGGAGGGGTGCGCGCGCAACAGGAGGCGACCCTTGAGCGCCTCGATCTGGGCGTGGAGCTTGTCGACGACCCGGTCGACGGAGGTCAGTGGGTCGGGAGTGGCCGCACGGGCGCGCAGCACCTGCCCGTAGCCGCGCAGGGTGACCTCACAGACCTCTCTGTCGGCGATGCGGGGGTTGCGCTCCCCGGAGAGGCTCACCTCGGCCTGCTCCCAGCCGTCGAGGTGCTTCGCGAGCCGAGCGACCTTGTCGCGCGCCTTGGCCCGCAGGTGGTCGGGGAGCTCGACATTGCGCGTGCGGAACGTCACCTCCATCCGGCCTCCCTTCGACGCTCACGGTAGGCCAGAGAGGGGCCGTGTGCGGCTGACCTGGTCTTTGCCCCCACACTCGCCTGCTGGGGAGCTGCTCTGCCGGGCCGGTGGTGGCTGGTGCCCGCACCTGCCCATCCGGCGGACTTCCCCCCCTCTCCCGGACCCGACCGACGATCGGCCCGACCGGGGCAGGACTTACTCCTAAGCCGCACCATGCTCAGCAACCACGGGTTGCCTTACGTGGGTCGTTTCGCCTGCGACTGGCCTCGACTTTCAACCACAGACCCGCACACGACCATGGCGAAGTGTACGCCCGGGCCGGGCCCGGGCCGCAGCGACGGCATGGACCTCGGAGGCGCCCGCGACGAGCAGCGCGCGTGCGCCTGCCGCCAACGTCGCGCCGGAGGTGACGACGTCGTCGACCAGGAGGACCCGCGCCCCGGCAGGAAGTCGGCGAGCCGTGACCGAGAAGCGAACGCCCGACCACCGCTCCCCCGCCGTGCGGCCGGTCTGGGGCGCACCGGCGGGGCGCCGCAGGAGGGGCCGGGCCGGCCGGCCCATGTGGCGTGCCACCCCGCGGGCGAGCAGCTCCGACTGGTCGAAGCCCCGCCGGCGGCGCCGTGCCCTCGTCGTCGGCGCCCACGTCACCACGTCGACCGGACGGCCCCCGACCAGCGCGCTCATGCCCTCGACGAGGAACGGCACCGACGACCGGGCGTTGCGGTACTTCAGGCGGGCGACGAGCTCACGGCCGGCTCCGTCGTAGTCGAGGAGCGCCGCGCAGCTGGCGAGGCCCGGCGGACAGGGCAACGACGGCGCCCGCCGCAGCTCGGCTGCGCACCTCTCGCACGGCGCGCGCCCAGGCCGATCGCAGACCGGGCAGATGACCGGAAGGAGCACGGCCCGGCACCGTACGGCGACGGTGCGACACCCGGGCCCGGCAGCCGGAACGTGCCGGGCACGGAGGGCTGCGCTCACCTAGCTCGCCTCGATAACCGCCTTCCGGGTCAGCAGCCCGCTTCGCTGGACCCTGCCTTCTCGGATGATCCGATCCAGCTCTGCCAGCTCGAGCTCACGACGCCTCAGCGCGAGCTCCCCGTTGACGATGGGCTCCCCTTTGAGATCGTCCAGTTCGAACTCGTCCAGGAGCACGTTCCAACGCGCCTCCGCCTCGGCCAAGCGCGGCTGCATCCGGACCAGCGCGTCGTTGACCCCGTCGAGGGCGCGTGCCTTCCTGTCGGCCAGGTACTCCCTGGCATAGGTGTCGGCCGCGGTGGCCGCCTGACGCCGGTCGGAGGACTCGACGGTCACCCGAATGATGCTCGTGTCGGGTATCACGCTTGCCGTCATGGGAGGAGCCGAACCGAGCACGCGCCGGACCCTTCCGGCAACGGCGTCGGATTGCAAGCGAACCATGGCCGTTGCCAGGTCGGTCGACGACGTGGTGCTCTCGGTTGCGCTGGCGAGGTCGGCGGTCGCGGCTGGGAGCTCGAGCTCGGCCGTAGCCGAGTACACCGGGGCCTGCACGAACGACAGGGCCACCACCACGGTGACCGCGACGAGGACCACCACGAGGATCAGGACGCGCCGTCGCCAGACGACGCCCGGGTAGTCGCGCAGCTCGAGCTCGTAGTCGTTCCCGGGCGGCCGGTCCATCGTCAGCACGCCACGCTCACGTTGGGACAACACCTACGTGCCCACGGTCCAGGACGACAGGTACTCGCGTTGGGCGGGCGTCAGGACGTCGATCTGGACGCCGAGCGTGTCGAGCTTGAGGCGGGCCACCTCGCGGTCGATCTCGTCGGGGACGTCGTAGACGCGGGTCTCGAGCGAGTCGCGGTTGGCCAGGATCCATTCCGCGCAGAGGGCCTGGTTGGCGAAGCTCATGTCCATGACCGCTGCCGGGTGACCCTCGGCCGCGGCCAGGTTGACGAGCCGGCCCTCGGCCACGACCAGGATGCGCCGGCCGTCGACGTCGAACTCCTCGACGAACTGCCGTGCCTCCCGGCGTCCACCGGGCGCGGTCATGGCGGCCAGGCCCTGGAGGTCGATCTCGACGTCGAAGTGACCGGAGTTGGCGAGGATGGCGCCGTCCTTCATGAGTCTGAAGTGCTCGGGGGCCAGCACGTCACGGTCGCCGGTGACGGTGATGAAGACGTCGCCCTCGCGGGCTGCCTCGGTCATGGGGACGACGCGGAAGCCGTCCATGACCGCCTCGAGCGCCCGCAGCGGGTCGACCTCGCAGACGAGAACCTGGGCACCCATCCCCCGCGCACGACTGGACACGCCCTTGCCGCAGTAGCCGTAGCCGGCCACGACCACGACGCTGCCGGCGAGCAGGACGTTGGTGGCCCGCACGATCCCGTCGAGGGTCGACTGGCCGGTGCCGTAGCGGTTGTCGAAGAGGTGCTTGGTGTCGGCGTCGTTCACGGCCACGATCGGGTAGCCCAGGGCGCCGTCGGCCTCCATCGCCCGGAGGCGGATCACGCCCGTCGTGGTCTCCTCGGTGCCGGCGACCACGTCGGCGACCTGGTCGGGCCGCTCACGGTGCAGCCGTGAGACGAGGTCGCAGCCGTCGTCCATCGTGACCTGTGGGCGCCGGTCGAGGGCGGCGTCGATGTGGCGGTAGTACGTGGTCGAGTCCTCGCCCTTGATGGCGAACGTGGCGATGCCCTCGTCGAGGGCCAGCGAGGCGGCCACGTCGTCCTGGGTCGACAGCGGGTTGGAGGCGCAGGCGACCACCGTCGCTCCGCCGGCGGCCAGCGTGCGGAGCAGGTTGGCCGTCTCGGTGGTGATGTGCAGGCACGCCGCGACCGTGACGCCCTCGAGCGGCCGCTCCTTGGCGAAACGCTCGCGGATGCTCGCCAGCACCGGCATGTGGGTGTCGGCCCAGGCGATGCGCTGGCGCCCGAGGGCGGCGAGCGCCGGATCGGCGATGTCGTGGTTCACGGTGTGCTCCTTCGGCCGCTGGCCGGGTCGGGGGTGGTGCGGGCGGACCGTTCACCGGCGGCGGTGGCCAGCGCGGCCTTCACCGAGTCGATGGCGGGGATGGGGCCGGGGTCGACGCCCTCGGCCAGGGCGAGGTACACCGAGGTGAAGTCGCCGACGAGGGCGAGGTCGAGGAGTTGGGCGAGCTCGCCCTCGCCCTCGGCCGTCACCTCGTGGACGCTGGCCACGACCTCGGCCAGGAGCTGCTCGACGAGCTGGAAGCGGTGCATCACCTGCGGGTGCTCGTAGTCGTGGCGGAGGGCCACCAGGGTGAGCGCCTGCCGAGTGAGATCGCCGTGCTGGCCCCATCCGGCGATCTCGTTGTGGCACAGCTCGGAGTGCGTGTTCCAGAAGGCCGGCACCTTGGCGTTCTCGTTCATCTGGGTCTTCCAGCGGCGGGCGGCCACGCCACCCACCGCGCCTCCGCCGTGGACGAGGGGGATGGTGCGCCCGATGGCCCGGGCCAGCCGTTCGGCCTCGTTGCCGGGCCGTAGGAGCTGGTCGCGGCGGATGGCCAGCTGGCCGGCGGCGGCGCGGATCCAGTGGCCGGCGCCGGGGTACAGACCGATCTCCTCGAGGACCACGAGGGGCGGGATGGCCAGGGCGCCCAGGCCCGTGCGGGGCTGGGGGATGCCCTCGGGCACACCGACGAGAGGCGCGTCCCACTCCTCCGCCAGTCGGCCGAGCTCGCCGCCCCGGGTCACGGCCACGATGCGGGCTCCGGCGAGGGCGGCCTGCGTGGCGGCCTCGACCGTCTCCTCCGTGTCGCCCGAGAAGGACAGCGCGAACACGAGCGAGCCCTCACCGACGAAGGCCGGGACGTCGTAGTTGCGCACGACCAGCGCGGGCACAGGCAGGTAGGGCCCGGCCGCGGCCACGAGCACGTCGCCGGCGATGGCGCTGCCGCCCATGCCCAGGACCACGACGTGCTCGACGTCGTCGTGATCGGGAAGGCGCTCGAGGCCCCGGGCCGCGGCCGCCGCCTCGAGGACCTGCTCGGGAAGGGTCGCGATCGCGTCGAGGATGCCCTCGCTGTCGACAGCGTCCGCCATGGTCTGCTCGCTCGACGTCACCGAGGTCATGGCACGAAGCTGGGCTCGATGCCCTCGGCCGCGACCTTGGCCATCAGGCGGTCGTGCTCCTCGTCGCCCACCGCCTCCGACTCGTCCACCAGCATCACGGGGATGTCGTCCTTGACGGAGTAGCGCCGCTTGAGACGCGGGTTGTACAGGGACTCCTCGTCGGCCAGGTACAGGAGCGGGCCCTTGTCCTCGGGGCACGCCAGGATCTCGAGCAGCTTGGGGTCGAGCGCCATCAGGACTCCCTGTCGTCTCGGGGCGCCATCACCGCGCCGTGTTCACCAGAGCGGTCACCTCGGCCAGATGCCGCCGGCACGACGCCTCGTCGGACGCCTCGAGGTTGATCCGCAGCAGAGGCTCGGTGTTGGACGGTCGGAGGTTGCACCACCAGTCACCGAAGTCGGCCGTCAGGCCGTCGAGAAGGTCGAGCGGTCGGTCGGACCACGCATCGGCGACCCGGCCCAGCACGGCGGCGGGGTCGTCGAGCGCGACGTTGATCTCGCCCGAAGCCGCGTACCGCTCGAACGGACGGCGCAGCTCGGAGAGCCCCACTCCGGCGCGCGAGAGCTGCTCGAGGACGATCACGGCCGCGATGAGCCCCGAGTCTGCCCGATAGTTGTCGCGGAAGTAGTAGTGCCCGGAGTGCTCGCCGCCGAAGACGGCGTCGGTCTCGGCCATCACCGCCTTGATGAACGAGTGGCCGACGCGCGTGCGGATCGGGGTCCCGCCCGCCTCGCGGATCACCTCGGGCACGGCCTTGGAGCAGATGAGGTTGTGGATGACCTTCGAGCCGGGGTGGACGGCCAGCAGGGCCTTGGCAACGAGCGCGGTGGTGGTCGAGCCCGACACGGGCTGGGCCCTCTCGTCGACCAGGAACACGCGGTCGGCATCGCCGTCGAAGGCCAGGCCGACGTCGGCGCCGACTTCGAGGACCCGCGCCTGCAGGGCCTTGAGGTTGTCGGGCTGGATCGGGTCTGGAGGGTGGTTCGGGAAGTTGCCGTCCAGCTCGGGGAAGAGGACCTCGTACTCGAAGGGCAACCCGTCGAACACCCGAGGCACGACCACCCCACCCATGCCGTTGGCCGTGTCGGCGACCACTCGCAGCGGGCGCAGGGAGGCGATGTCGACGAACGAGCGCACGTGGCGCGCGAAATCGTCGAGGAGATCGCGCTCGCGCACCTCGCCGAAGTGGCGGCCGTCGACGCGAGCCGGGCCCTCGGCCGCCAGCGCCTTGATCTCGGCGAGTCCCGTGTCCTGGCCGACCGGTAGCGCTCCGGCGAGGCACAGCTTGATGCCGTTGTAGCGCGCCGGGTTGTGGGACGCGGTCAGCATGGCGGCCGGCGCGTCCAGATGGCCGGACGCGAAGTAGACGAGGTCGGTCGACGCCAGGCCGACGTCGATCACGTCAGCGCCGTAGGAGACGACGCCGTCGGCGAAGGCAGTCGCCAGCTCGACACCCGACGTGCGCATGTCCCGGCCGACGACGATCCGGGGCGCGCCGCTGAAGCGCGCGAACGCGCTGCCGATGGACCGCACGACGTCGGCGTCGAGCTGGTCGGGCACCGTGCCGCGGATGTCGTAGGCCTTGAAGATCGAGTCGAGGGCCGCCATTCGGCCGCCAGCCTAGATGTCGCCCGATGGGGCCCCGGCCGGCGAGCTCGCGTCGTAGGCGCCCGACGCCGCCCAACGACGGATGCGGAGGAGGTCGCGCAGCATGCGCAGCGCATCGGCACCCACCCGGACGGTCGAGTGGTCGGAGCCGGCCAGTCGGACGGGCACCTGCGTGACCGAGAGCCCGAAGCGCTCGGCCAGCACGAACAGCTCCACGTCGAAGGCGAAGCCGTTGACACGACCGGCCGTGAACAACCGTCGGGCGACGTCGCGCCGGAAGGCCTTGAGGCCGCACTGCGTGTCGCTGTAGTGCCCGCGCAGCACCGGCCGGGTGGCGAGGCTGAACAACCGCCCGGCCACCTCGCGCAACACGCCGGCACCGCCGACCACGGTCGTAGCCGCGTCGCGGCGATTTCCCACGACCATGTCGGAGCCGGCTTCGACCTGGGCGAGGAGGCGCAGCACCTGGTCGGGCGCGTAGGAGAGGTCGGCGTCGGTGAAGGCGATCGTCCGGCCAGCGGCCGCCAGCGCGCCGGCGCGCACGGCGGCACCCTTGCCGCGGTTCGCCGGCAGGGTGATCACGCGATCGGCCCCTGCGGCCTGGGCCTCGGCCGCGGTCGGGTCGTCGGACCCGTCGTCGACCACGACGAGCTCGAGGCCGTCGCTGCCGACTACCTCCGCCAGCGCCGCCCGCAGGCGCGTCACGGTCACCCCGATGCGGTCGCCCTCCCGGTAGGCAGGAACGACGACGCTCAAGCGGACGTCAGCCGACGGGGAGCCGTCCGCGGCCGGGCCCGCGGCCGTCACGACTCGTCGTCCCGCTTCTCCTCGTGGTAGGCCGCCTCGACGTTGACCGTCCAGATGTCGTGAGGTGGGTCGGCCCCGAGGATGTTCTCCACCGAGAGCATCGCCGTGTACATCGAGTGGTCCTGGTTGTTGTACTTGTGCATGCCGTTGCGGCCGACGGGATAGACGTTGGGCACGCTGTCGGCCAGCCAGGCGCGCAGGGTGGCGACGTTGGCCTTGTAGGTGTCGTCGTACATCGGGTACGCCTTCGGCATCCGCACCACGTAGCCGGCCTCGACCTTGCTCGCGTCGACGAGCCCGAGCAACGCCAGCTCACGGGTGCCCAGGGCGACGAGGTCCTCGTCGGCCATGGTCCACAGCTCGTCGCCCTCGAACACGAAGTACTCGAGGCCGAGGCAGGTGCGGCCCTCCTTGACGAGGTGCGGCGACCACGAGCCGAAGTTCTGGATACGACCGAGCTTGACGTCGGGATCATGGACGTAGATCCAGTTGTCGGGAAAGCCCTCCGCTTCGGGGACCACGAGGGCGATCGTCAGGAAGTCGCGGTAGCCCAGCCCGCCGGCGGCCCGCAGCACGGGCTCGGGCGGCGGCGGGTCCATGATCTGGATCAACGTGCTGATCGGCATGGACGACACCACGTGGGTGGCGTCGTGGCGTGCCACGTCGGCGCCGGCGTCGGCCGACACAGCGACGGCGCGGCCCCCCTCGTGGTGGATCCGCACGACCGGGGACTCCAGAACGACCGTGGAGCCCTGCGCCTCGACGCGCTCGCGGCAGCGCTCCCACATCATCCCGGGACCGAGCTTGGGGTACTGGAACTCCTCGATCAGGCTGGTGATCTCCTTCTGGTTGCGCTTGGGCAGCAACGCATTGGTGACGGCGGAGACCAGCGACAGGTTCTTGATCCGCTGGGCGGCCCAGTCGGCCTGGATCTCGGTGGCCGGGACGCCCCAGACCTTCTCCGTGTAGGTCTTGAAGAAGATGCGGTAGAGGCGGTAGCCGAAACGCGCCGCCGTCCAGCCCTCGAAGGTCGACTGGTCCCGCGGAGGCCGGACGCGGGCCCAGGCGTAGGACCCGATGCAGCGCGCCGCTTCCAGTAGACCGAGGTTCTGCAGGGCGTTGAGCGGCTTGAGCGGGTAGTCGAAGAACCGCTTGTTGTAGAAGATGCGGCTCATCCGCGGGCGAAGCAGGAAGTCCTCGTCCGGCAGGATCTCGTGCCACAGGTCCTCGACGGCGGGGACCTTGGTGAAGAACCGGTGGCCGCCGATGTCGAACCGCCAGCCGTCGCGCTCCACGGTGCGGGAGATGCCGCCGACCACGGAGTCGGCCTCGAGCACGGTGCAGCGATGGCCCTTCTTGCCCAGCTGGTAGGCCGCGGTCAGGCCGGCGGGGCCGGCACCGATCACGACGACCGTCAACCCCTCGCCGCCGACCTCTCCATCAGGCACGAGGGGCGATGGTACCGGCGGCCCGCGCCGGGCCTGCATCGTCGGGGACGGCGTCCGGCGGCGCGTAGCGCACCAGGCCGGGGCGCTCGAAGGTCCGCCGGCCGAGGTGCACGGGCCGATCCTCCGTCCGCAGGCCACGCAGGTCCTCGAGCAGCTCGCTGCACTTGGAGGCGAAGGTCCGGTAGGCGGGCGCCCACACCACCCAGACCGTGTTGGCGGCCCCGGCTCGCTCGTGCAGCATGCGGGCGAAGGGCTCGGTCCGGGCCCGGCGGTTGGTCTCGGCGTAGTCGACCCAGTCGACCAGCTCCGGCGCCCCGGCCCGGGGGAAGGTCAACTGCGTCACGCCCTCGAGGTGCAGGAGGCGACTGACCGACGGGCCGAGCTGGTCGGGGCAGTAGGCGACCACGTCGCCGGCCTCGGCCTGCGCGTCGAGAACCTTGGCCACCCGGGGTGCCGTCGTCCGTTCGCCTACGAGGTTGGGCACGACGGCCGCCAGGCCGAGCACGGCGGCAACGGCCACGACGCCACGACGAGGCTCGGGCCAGGCGAGGGCCTGCGTGCCGAGGGCCACCAGCACGAGCGTGAAAGGCAGGATCACCGACGCGTACCGGGTGGCGAACGCGGAACCGCTGAGGCGGGCCACGACCACGGCGAGGGCCATCGTCACGAAGCAGAGGGCGGCCAGCGCGGTGCCGGGCATGTGGCCGCGCAGGTCGATCTCGATGCGGCGCTCGTCGAGCGCCCGACCCCACAGCCCGAGCGCCAGCAGGGCCAGGTAGAGCAGGCCGAGACCGAGTCCGGGGTCCCAGTACCCGCCGGCGAAGTCGACGACCGCGTCGAGCAGGACCCGGAGCCGGGGCGGCCCGGCCCACGGTGTGCCCGTGTGGCGGAGCTGGTACCAGAACGACGGGAGCCACGGAACGAACAGCAGCGAGCCGGCGGCAATCGCGGCCAGCGCCCGGCGGGCCCCGGCCGCGGTCGCACCGCGGGCCCGGGCGTCGACGACGAGCACGGCCACCGCCGCCGCCACGAGGTAGAAGCCCCAATAGTGCGTGAGCAGGAGCAGCCCGGTCGCGGCCGCCAGAACGACCGACGGGCCCAGTGAGGGGCGGTCGCGGAGGGCGAGCACGGCGACGCCGCCGACCAGGCCCAGCAGGACGACGAGCGAGTACATCCGCGCCTCGGTGGAGTACCGCACGGCGAAGGGGCAGGCGGCGAGCAGCACGACCGAGATCCAGGCCACCTGGCGCCCGGCCAGGCGACGACCGAACAGCCACATCAACGGCAACGCCGCCACGCCGAAGACCCCGGAGAGGGCCCGTACGGCCAGGTCACCCTGGCCGACGACCTGCATCCACCCGTGGAGGAGCAGGTAGTACAGCGGCGGCGCTCCATCGTGGCGCAGGGCTTCGGGGATCTCGCCCAGTGGGAGCCGGGCGACGTTCACCGACAACGCCTCGTCGAGCCAGAGGTGCGACGGCGCGAAGAACCGGGCGAAGACGCCAACGGCGAGGACCGCGCCGATCGCGAGGCGCGCCCACGACGGCGTGGCATCCTCGGCAGGCGCCTCCGAGGGGGGGCCGGCGGCAGCCGGCGCGGTCGGGAGCACGGGAGCGGTCAGTGGGACGGGTCGACCGCCGGCGCCGCGACGGGCACCTCGGACGAGTCCCCGAGCCACTGCCAGGCGTCGGCTCCGCCCCCCGGCGTGCCGTCGCCCGCGGCCTGGGTCGGTTCCGGCGTCTCGCTGCTCGGCCCCGGTGCTCCGTCGACCGCGCCGTCGCCGTCGGCCCGCCGGGGTCGCCGCAACCACAGCACGATGCCGACCAGACCGATGCCCGTGAGGACCCACCCCACGACCTCGACCGGCGTCCAGGCGTAGTGCAGCTTCACGTCATGGGCCCTGGGCACCACGACCATCAGGTTCGGGGCGACCCGCCACGGACCCTCGGCCCCGGAGGCGCGCCAGTTGGGGAAGTAGGACGTCTTGACCAGGACGGGCACGCCCAGCCGGTCGACCGAGAACGAGACGTTGCCGCGGGCGTCGGTGCGGATCCGGCTGACGGTCACCTCGGGCAGTGCCCGCCGCGGCGGTTCCTCGACGGTGACGCCGGTGCCCACCGGCTTGGTGTCCTCGCTCGGCTGCGTCACGTCGATGCGAGCCCACCGGGCCGGTCCGGCAGCGGCCCACATGACCTCCTGATCCGACGGCGTCGTGTACCAACGGACACCGACGCCGAGCCACTCCTTGCCCCCCTTGGCCACGCCCCGGAGCACGGCCGGCTCGTAGCGCAACGGCTCCACGAGGTCCGAGCCCGCCACCTCGTACACGCGCCACTGCCGGACGCCGGCCACGAGCGTGAGGTCGGGGTGCTCGTCCGCGTCGGCCACCGCCTGCGGCGAGAAGGCGAGGTAGTAGCGCACGCCCATCAGCTGGAGGTGACTGACGCCCGAGTCGACGTCGAGGGCGGGGCTCACGTAGGGAAGGTCACGTTGGGGGTTGGAGGGCGCCACCGAGAGCTCGGCCGAGTTCAGGAAGTGGTACGGCGTGGTGGCCGACGACTCGAAGTACAGGCCTTCCATGGAGCCGATGCAGCCCTTGGTCCAGAACGGCAGCAGCATCAGCGCCATGGGCGTGCCGAAGCGGTCCTGCGGCTGCTCGTACTCCCAGTGCGCCCGCCCGCAGCCTCGGCTGCGCCCGACAGCGGCCATGGTGTCGATCACGTCGCGGTACTCGGGGTAGGCCGGCTTGCGCTCGTAGCCGGAGTAGTTCCACTGGGCCCACCCCGGCACGAAGCTGGTCTCGGAGGCCTTCGGGACCGGCAACCAGGAGGGGATCACGCCGAGGGGCTGGCCCACCAGCAGCCACACGGCCAGGGCGCCCCCGAGGGGCGTCGCCAGGCGGGCGAGCAGACCTGGCCGATTGGCATCGCGCGACAGGCCGCGCGCCAGCGCCGGACCGAGCTCCGCCAGCGCCAGCGCGGCCAGGAGGTAGATGCACAGGAACCAGAACGGCAGGGCCCGTGCGTTCCAGAGACGGCCCTGGGGCGCGAAGCGGAACACCAGCGCCGCCACCGAGGCCATGCCCACGAGGAACAGCCCGATGCGCCGGGCGCGGTTGATGCTGAACGCGGCACCGACGAGGGCCAGGGCCACGAGCCACCGCAGCTTGGCCGGCACCAGCTGGGCCTGGTAGTCGACGAGCTTCTCCCAGCCCATGTCGTTGGCGTACGGCATGCGCATCAGGAAGGGGAAGGACCAGAAGGCGGCCAGCAGCCCGCCGACGGCCAGCACGGCCGCCGTCCACCGGAGGCGCCGGCGCCCGGGCTGGAAGACGTAGAGCAGTCCCGCGCCGGCGACGGCGAAGATGGTCGGCAGCAGGTGGCAGAGGCCGGTCGCGGCGAGAAGGCCGGCGGCCAGCGCCCGCCGCCGCCCCGTGTGCAGGCCGGAGGCCACCACGCCGAGGAAGACGAAGGCGAGGGAGAGGCCGATCGAGAAGGTGAACTCGCCGGCGAGGGTCGACGCGATGTTGCCGCCGTAGATGGTGAAGCCCCGCTCGAAGAGGAACCCCACGCTGGCCACGCTCATGAGGACGGGCGCCGGGAACGGCATCGGCGACGGCCAGCCGGGCGCGTCGGACATCGACCGGCTCAGCCGAGCGAAGGCCCAGACGGCGATCGGGAGGGTCAGGATCCCCGCCACGCTCACGAGCTTGAAGGCGATGCCATAGGGCAACACGACGTCGAGGGCGACGATGGCCAGCGTCGGGAGCGGGAAGTAGAAGCTCAGGGCCGGGAAGCCGGCGTACCAGTCGGGCGCCCACCCGAGGATGCGCCCCTGCGGGAGCAGGACCCGCTTGACGAAGTCCGGCGCCCACACGTGGGCACCGAGGTCGCCTCCGTTGGGCGTTGTGTTGGCCAGCAGCAATGACGGGTGCAGTTGGGTGAAGGTGAACAGCACCGCAGCCGCGACCACGAGGAACGTGAGCACCGACTCGGCCCCCGGCCAGGACCGGGACAACGTCGGTGGGGCGGCCGGCGGGCTGTCGAGGTCGCCGTCCTCGCCGTCGTCGGGCCGCGCCAGGGGATCGACGGCAAGGACCACGGGGTTCAGTTTGTCATCCTCCTGCAGCGGCGAAAGGGCAGGTGGAGCCGCGCCCGAGGTGGATCCCCGCACGCTCACGAGACCAGCACGTACACGACCGTGAAGGCGTTGAACGTGGCGTGGGCGACGATGGACGGGCCCAGTCGCCCGGAGCGCACGGCGAGCGCGGCGAGGACGGCGCCGAAGGCAGCCAGGCTGATCCACACGAGCAGCAGGCCCCGCACCGGAAGGTCGCTCTGGTGCGAGAGGCCGAACACGAGGGCCGAGCCGGTGACCGCCGGGACGGCCGCGACCCGCCGTTGCAGCGACCGCAGCAGCAGTCCCCGGTAGAACAGCTCCTCCACGAGGGGCGCGCCGGCCACGACCAGCAGGACGAGAAGGAGGAAGGCGGGACCGTCGGCCAGCTCGATGAGCTCGCGCGCCGGCGCCGACACCTCGGGGCGGCCGAGGAGCGGGCGCAGGACCAGGGCGAGGAGGGGGAGGAGCACCACCTGGGTGGCGACGCCCGCGGCGACACCGGGACCCAGGTCACGGGGCCGCAGCTGCAGGCCGAAGTCGGCGGCCAGCGTGCCTCGTCCCTTCCGGCGGCTGGCGAGCAGGGCCACGCCGACGAGGCCGGCCCACAGCCCGACGTTCGACAGGGCGAGCACGAGCAAACTCGGCTCGGCCTCGCCGGTGACCAGCACCCCGATCGTGCCGAGCATCCCGGACAGCACGAAGCCGGCCAACACTCCGAGGGCGACGTCACCGAGGCCCCAGCGGGGTGCCGGCTCGTCGGCCGGAGCACCCTCGGGATCGGTCACACGACCCGGAGGCCCACGGTGCGCTGACCGGGTCCGGCGCGCCGGACGACGATCAGGAAGCGACCTGGGCGGGCGCGGGTGCCGGCTGGGAGCCGGCACGCCGGTCGTGACCCTGCCATCCGATCGGCGGGGTCAGGCGATCGGCGTGACGTCGACACAGGTCGATCGCACACGGCTCGGACTCGGCGAGGTCGTCGAGCCAGGCCGTCTTGGTCGCGTACTGGAAGGCGAGCGTGGCCGCCGCCGGCTCGCCACATCCGGGCCGGGCACACAGGCGGGCGCGAGGCATGATCGACGAGGCTACCCCCCACCCGACCCGGGAGGCGGGGACCGCCGGGCCCACGGGCCCCTCCAGCGCGCGACCCCGGTCGGGCTTGGGACGGCTCGGGGCGTAGCATTGCCCCGTGAGCCCTGCTCCTCCGCCGTTGCGCGGCGCGCCTCGCGAGCGACCGGCGGGTTCGGGCCTTCCCGGGGTCAAGGGCCCTTGGCCACGGCCGGTCGTCTGGGCCCTGCTGGCGGTGGCGCTCCTGGCTGCGGTGGCCGCCCCGGTGCTGTCGCGCTCCCAGATCGACCACATCACCTACTCGCGGTTTCTCGAGAGGGTCGACAAGGGTGAGGTGGCACGCGTCGACATCGACATCGCAACGGCCCGCATCGAGGGCGAGACCATCAACGACCGGAAGTTCACGACCACCGGCCCGTTGGAGATCCCTCAGGACGATCTGCGGCTCCTGCGCGACAAGGGCGTGAAGGAGGACTACACGCCACCGGGCTCCAACGTGATCGGTTCGCTGATCGTGTGGCTGCTGCCGGTGGGCATGCTCGTGGCCCTCTGGTGGTGGATGGGCCGGCGGGCCCAGGGCCAGATGGCCGGCATCATGTCGATCGGCCGGTCGCGGGCGAAGGTGTACACGACCGAGAAACCCAAGACGACGTTCGCCGACGTGGCCGGCTACGTGGGCGTCAAGCAGGAGATCACCGAGGTCGTCGACTTCCTCAAGACGCCCGGGAAGTTCCGTGAGATCGGCGCCCGCATCCCGAAGGGCGTGCTCCTCGTGGGCCCGCCCGGCACTGGCAAGACCCTGATCGCCCGCGCCGTCGCGGGCGAGGCCGGCGTGCCCTTCATGTCCATCACCGGCTCGGACTTCATGGAGATGTTCGTGGGCGTGGGGGCGGCGCGGGTGCGCGACCTCTTCCAGACGGCACGCAAGCAGGCGCCCTGCATCATCTTCGTGGACGAGATCGACTCGATTGGTCGCAAGCGGGGCGCGGGCCTCGGCGGCGGCCACGACGAGCGCGAGCAGACCCTCAACCAGATGCTCTCGGAGATGGACGGCTTCGACACCACCGAGAGCGTGGTGATGATGGCGGCGACGAACCGGCCCGACATCCTCGATCCCGCGCTGCTACGGCCGGGCCGCTTCGACCGTCAGATCGTCGTACCGCTCCCCGACCTGGAGGAGCGCCTGCCGATCCTGCACGTGCACGCCAAGGACAAGCGCATCGGCGCCGACGTCGACCTGACGATCATCGCCCGGGGAACCCCGGGCATGAGCGGTGCCGATCTCGCCAACCTGGTCAACGAGGCGGCGCTCCACGCCGTGCGGCGCGGCTCCAAGGAAGTGCACATGGAGGACTTCGAGGCCTCCCGCGATCGCGTCCTGATGGGCCAGCGGCGCGAGTCGATGGCGCTGTCCGATGCCGAGAAGAGGGTCATCGCCTACCACGAGGGTGGGCACGCAGTGGCCGCCTACGTGCTCGAGCACGCCGACCCCGTGCACAAGGTCACGATCCTGCCCTCGGGCATGGCGCTGGGCGTCACCCAGCAGCTCCCCATGGAGGAGCGCCACATCTACCAGCTGCCCTACATCCAGGACTCCCTGGTCGTGCGCCTCGGCGGACGCATCGCCGAGGAGCTCGTGTTCGGCACGATCTCGACGGGCGCCAACAACGACCTCGTGGGGTGCACCGAGCTCGCCCGCAAGATGGTCCGGGAATGGGGCATGAGCGAGCGCGTGGGCCCGATGGCATGGGGTTCCCAGGGGATGGTCTTCCTGGGTGACGACCTCATGCACTCGCGCGACTACAGCGACGAGACCGCTCGTGTGATCGACGAGGAGGTCGAGCACATCCTGCGCGGCCAGGAGGACCGTTGCCGGTCGGTGCTGACCGAGCACCGGACCGGGCTCGACGCGGTCGCCGCCGCACTCCTCGAGCACGAGACGATCGACGGGGCCGAGGTCGGCAAGCTGGTCGACCGGGCGGCCGGGCGGGTCGTACGACCGCCGACCGCAGCCCGGGCGCCCGAGAGCGACGTGGCCGTCACCAACGGCGACGCCCGCCACCCCTCCGACCAGCGGGCGTAGCTGCGTTCCACCCGAGCCGAAAGAAAACCGTTTGAGCGCGTTCACCACTGCGACTGCTGCTGCCCTGGAGGGACCTTCGTGGTGGCGCGCCCGCCGCGAGGAGGCGGCCCGGCGGTTCGAGCAGCGGGCGTTGCCGACCGAGGCGGAGGAGATCTGGCGCTACAGCCGGATCGGTGAGCTCGACCTCGACGCCTTCCGACCGGCGACGGGCGGCTGGAACCAGGCGACCGCAGATGCGGCAACGGTGCAGGTGACCACGGACCTCGCGTCGCCGGCGGCGCTCGTCGTCGTGCACAACGGTCGGGTCGTCCGCACCCAGGTCGACCCGGGGCTCTCGGCGAGGGGCCTGCTGGTCGGCGACGCCACCGGCCTGGCCGACGGCGAGAACGTGTTCGCCGCCGTGATCGACGAGGGCGACAGGGTCGGCCCCGACGATGCCTTCGTCGACCTCGGCGACGCCTTCTCCCCCGGGCCGGTCGTGATCAGGGTGCCGGCGGGCATAGCCGTGCAGCGTCCCGTTGTCATCGTGCACTGGACCGACGGCGACGGCCTGGCCGCCTTCCCGTCGACCGCCGTGCAGTGCGGCGCCGACAGTGAGCTGACCGTGGTCGAGCACCACGCCTCGGCCGACGTCCGTGCCTTCAGCGCCCCCGTCGTCCGCCTCGCCCTCGGCAACGCCGCCCGGCTGCGCTTCGTCGGCGTCCAGGACCTCGGCCCGCGGGTGTTCTCCGTCGCCTACCAGCGCAGCCGGGTCGGCCGCGACGCCACCCTCGCCACGTCGGCAGTTGCACTCGGCGGCGACTACGCCCGCCTCCGCGCCGACTCGCGCATCGACGGCAAGGGCGGCAGCGCCTCGCTCATGGCGGCCTACTTCGCCGACGGCTCTCGCATGCACGACTTCAGGACCCTCCAGGACCATGCCGCTCCTTGCTCCACCAGCGACCTCGTGTTCAAGGGCGCGGTGCAGGACACGGCCCGGTCCGTGTACTCGGGCCTGATCCGCGTCGGAAAGGAGGCGCCCGGCACCAACGCCTTCCAGACCAACCGCAACCTGGTGCTCTCCGACGGGGCGGGTGCCGAGTCGGTGCCCAACCTGGAGATCGAGACCGACGACGTCCGCTGCAGCCACGCCTCGGCCGTCGGGCCCATCGACGAGGAGCAGCGCTACTACCTCGAGAGCCGGGGCATCCCACCCGAGGTGGCCGAGCGGCTGATCGTGCTGGGGTTCCTCGCCGACGTGATCGACAAGATCCCGAGCGCCAACCTCGTCGCCGCGATCAAGGCCACGATCGCCCAGCGCCTCGAGGCGCGAGCCAGGTGACGCGCGCCCGGGTGTGCGCGCTCGACGAGCTGTCGCCGGGCACGGCGCGGCGCGTGGAGGTCGACGGGCAGTGCCTCGCCGTCGTGCGCATCGGCGACGACGTGCATGCCGTCGCCGACCGCTGCAGCCACGCAGACTTCTCGCTGTCGGAGGGCACCGTCTGGCCTGAGGACCTCGAGATCGAGTGCCCCAAGCACGGCAGCGCGTTCTCGCTGGTGACCGGCGAGCCGCAGTCCCTGCCCGCCACCACCCCGGTGCGCGTCTACGCCCTCACCGTCGACGGCAACGACGTCCTCGTGGAGCTCGAGTCGTGAGCTCGGTCCTCGAGGTCCGCGGCCTCCGGGCCGGTGTGGACGAGGCCGACATCCTGCACGGCGTCGACCTGACCGTGCGCAGCGGCGAGGTGCATGCCGTGATGGGACCGAACGGCTCGGGCAAGTCCACGCTCACGCACGTGATCATGGGCAAGCCCGGCTACGTCGTCTCCGCCGGCTCGGTCACGCTCGACGGCGTCGATCTCCTCGGCCTGCCGACGTGGAAGCGTGCCCAGGCCGGACTTTTCGCGGCCATGCAATATCCCACCGAGGTCCCCGGCATACCACTACGCGACGCGCTCACCGCCGCGCTGCAAGCTGGCGGGCGGCCCGTCGACACCGTGGACGACCGGCTTGCGGCCGAGGCGGCCCGCACCGGCGTCACCACCGCCCTACTGACCCGCCCGCTCAACGTCGATCTCTCGGGCGGCGAGAAGAAGCGCAACGAGACCCTGCAGCTCGCAGTGCTGGCCCCCAAGATCGCCGTGCTCGACGAGATCGACTCGGGCCTCGACGTCGACGCGCTGCGTACGGTGAGCCGCCGAGTCGAAGCGCTCACCGAGGAGATCGGTCTCGGCGTGCTGGTGATCACGCACTACAGCCGCCTCCTGCGGGAGCTGCGACCCGACGTCGTCTCGGTGCTCCGCAAAGGCCGCATCGTCGCCCAGGGCGGCCCCGAGCTGGCCGAGGAGCTCGAGTCCTCGGGCTACGAGGGCTACGACGAGGCCTGAACCGCGCCGCCGCCGCCCGCTCGGGCGCTACGGCGCGGTGGGCGGGACGGTTGTGGGTGGGCTGAGGATGCCCAGCAGCGGGGCGATAGGGGCGACGAGAGCGGCGGCGGTGGTGGGTGCGGGTGGCGGCGGAGCGGGGACGGCAGCCGCGGGGAGGGCGGGGACGGGCGTGCCGGTCGTGGCCGGGCCCGGGCCTTCCTCGACGAACACCGGGGTGCCCACCGCGACCTGGCCGGGGAACCACTGCGACGCGTTCATCGGGATGCGGATGCACCCGTGGGAGGCGGGTGACGCCGGCACCGAGGGCGAGCCGTGGATGGCGATGCCGCCGTTGAAGTACTGCGGTCGGTAGAGCACACCCAGCGGGCCCTTCTCGACGGGCCGACCCTGGCGGTACACCGTGAAGCTGCCGGTCGGCGTCACGGCCTTGCGGCACCAGCCCTCGGAGCAGAAGCGCCGGTTGTTGCCGCTGGAGACCGGGAGGATCTTGGCCAGGGTGGCGTCGCGGTAGAGGAAGAGCACCTGGCGAGCCAGGTCGACCTCGACCCGGTCGGGTCCTCCGTCGGGCCGCAGGGGCGGCGGCGTGCCGACCGCACCGGTGATCGCCGCCACCACGTCCTCGGACGCCTTGCCCGTGCGGGCCAGCCCCTGGACCTTCTGGAAGGCGGTCACGGCGTACGCCGTGGTCCGGTCGAAGACGCCGTCGACGGCACCCACGTCGTAGCGCAGGGCATCGAGGCGTTGCTCGAGGTGCAGGACGGCCGGCCCCTGGCTGTTGAGGGTCAGCTCGCCACTCGGCGGTGCCGCCACGCCGGGCGTGGCCGGTGGTGGGCCGCCACCGGGTGGCGCGGCCGAGGGAACGGGTGGTGGGGACGGCACAGCCGGCGCGGGGATCGCCGGCGCCAGCGTGGTGGTCGTGCGGGCATCCGAGCCGTCGACGACCACGGGCACGGCGGCACCTTCGCCGGCATCGACCGTGACGGCCCGGCCGAGCGGCACCGTCGGCGCCGCCGACGTGGTGCACGACACCAGCAGGAGCGCGAGGGCGACGAGCGGCCCGGTCGCGCCTGCGACCCGCCGGGGCGATCCGACTCCGTTCACCGGTGGACGACCTCCTCAGGGCCCTTGTTCACGAAGTGCTCCACGAACTCCTCGATGGCGCCGGCGTCGGCGCGCGAGCACACGGCCCGCCGGTGCCAGGCGGTGGCGGCCACCCGGTCCCCCAGCGTCGGCCGGGGCAGGAGCAGGACATCCTTCCTGTGACGATCGGCCATCGACCGCAGCGACGACCGGTCGGCTTCGGAGACGCCGGGTCCCAGCCAGACGGCGATGTAGCCGTGCTCGAGAGAGTGGACGACGCGGCTGTCGGGCAGGACGTCGGCGTCTGTGTAGGTGCCGGCCGGAGCGGGTGACGCCGAGTGGTCGCCGCCGCTCGGCGGGTCGACCGTGTAGCTGAGAGGGCTCTCGGTGTGGTTGCGGCCGGAGCCGAGGTCACTGTCGAAGCGCTCGTCCACCGTGCAGGCGCCGCTGGCCTCGATCCTGCCCAGGGCCGCCGCCTCACCGCGCCGCCCGGTGACGAGGACAACGAGAACGACGAGCACGAGCGCGCAGGTGATCCCTCCGACGAGGGCCCTGGCCCGGATCTGCTGCCGGCGACGGGCCCGCTCGGCCGCCGCCAGGCGCTCGGCGCGTGTGGGCTTGGACGGCGCCTTGGGCTTCGGTTCGGTCTTCACCGCTGCGGGTCGCGACGACCCGCCCGGGCTCGGTGCGCCAGCGCCCTTGGCCGGCCCGGAAGACGGCCGCGAAGCGGCGGACCTCGGCCGCTTCTTCGCCGGACGCTTCTTCGTGGCCATGGGGCCGCCGAGGCTAGCCAAATCAGCGGGCCCTTCCTTTCGAGCCGACCCGACCGGGTCAGTGCCGGTTGCGGCTCCCTCAGCCGGGGCGAAAGGCGGCGAGCCCATCCTCGGGCGTCGACACGGGACCGGCACCGACCGCCACGGCGACGCGGTTCCAGCCGTCGCGGTCCCAGCCGCCGACGGCGTCGGCGATCCGACCTTCGCCGTCGACCAGGAACAGCGTCGGGACAGCGGTCACGCCGTAGGCGTCCGACGCCGGGTACGGCCGCGGCTCGGTGAGCGTGCGGACATCCTGGGCATAGCGCGACCGGTAGGTGTGCAGCGCCGGCGAAGGGTCCTCGCCGATCGCCACGACGCGGGCGCCGCCCGCGGCCAGTGCCGCCACCTTGGGTGCCGCCATCTGGCACACGGGACAGGTCACCTTGAAGAAGGCGAGAACGACGGGACCCTCCCGCCAAGGCTCGGTGACGGTCTCGTCGCTGTCGATGTCGACGAGCCCCAACGGGGGGGCGACGGCACCGGGCTGTAGCACGCCGGAGCGCCTACCCGACGCCGCAGACGTCTCGGTTGTAGGCCACCAACCGCTGGCCCGCGGCCGACACCTCGGCGGTCTGGATGCGGGCCACCTCCGCCGGCGGGACCCTGGAGAAGTCGAAGTCGACCAGCTCCAGCTGGGCCAGGAGCTGGCGCGAGGCCTCCGCCAGCCTCCCGATGTCGGCCCTGAGCTCCTGGGGGGCGGCAGCCTGGGCCCGCTCGATGGCCGGTCCCGACTCGCGCACCAGCTCCCGGATCTTCTGCGGATCGCCGACGGCGGCGATGAGCTCCCCCGTCCGCGCGACGTAGCTGCGGACCTGGGCACAGAACTCCTGGGCCGCCACGGGGATCGTGGTCGTCGTGGTCGGGGCGGCCGTAGTGGTGGGTGCGGCCGAGGTCGTCGACGAGGATGCGTCGTCACCGTCGCCACACGCCCCGAGCGCCAGCGCGAGCACGACGGCGGCCAGCGAACGCGTGGCCCGGGAGCGCGTCGTCATCCGCCCTCCTCGCCATCGAGGGCCTGCACGAGCGCGTTCCATGGGAGCGTGGCGCACTTGATACGGACGGGGAACTTCACGACCCCTCGCAGGGCCTCGAGATCGCCCAGGCGCACCTCTCCGTCGTCCACGGCGACGCCGCTGTCGTTGTCGCCCGACTCGTCGCCGATCGACATCATCGCCTTGAAGGCCCGGACGAGGCGGCGGGCCTCGGCCTCGCTACGGCCCTTCACCGCGGCCGACATCATCGACGCCGACGACTGGCTGATCGAGCATCCCTGGCCGCCGATGCGGATGTCGTCGACGGCCCCGCCCGGTCCCAGCGCGAGATAGACGACGACCTCGTCGCCGCACAGCGGGTTGAAGCCCTCCACGCGACGGGCCGGCGGGCAGGGCAGGTCGCCCCGGTTCCGTGGGTTGCGGTAGTGATCGAGGATGATCTCCCGGTAGAGATCCTCCAGTCCGGCCACGGTCACGAGACCCCGAGAAAGAGGCCGGAAGCGGCCAGGAGGCCCTCGCTCAGCGCGTCGACGTCGGCGGTGTCGTTGTACACGTAGAACGAGGCGCGGGCGGTGGCCCCGACACCGAGGCGCCGCATGAGCGGCTTGGCGCAGTGGTGGCCGGCGCGAATGCAGATACCGCCATCGTCGAGCACCTGCGACAGGTCGTGGGGGTGGATCCCGGCGTAGGTGAACGACACGGCACCGCCCCGCTCGTCGGCGTCGTCGGGTCCGTGGATCTCGATCTGGTCGCCGTGGCGCTCCCGAAGGCTCGTGAGGGCGTAGGAGGTGAGCTCGCGCTCGTGGGCGCGCACCGCGTCCATGCCGAGGTCCTCGAGGTAGTCGATCGCCGCGGCCAGGCCCACGGCCTCCACGAACGGCTGGGTGCCGGCCTCGAAGCGCCACGGGATCTCGTTGGGCGTCCAGCCGTCGAGGCGCACGTCGCGGATCATCTCACCTCCGCCGAGGAAGGCGGGCATGGCCTCGAGCAGCTCCTCGCGACCCCAGAGGACGCCGATGCCGCAGGGCCCGCACATCTTGTGGGCCGAGAAGGCGAGGAAGTCGCAGCCGAGCGCGGCGACGTTCGTGGGGGCATGGGGCACCGACTGGGCGCCGTCGACGACGACGACCGCACCGACGGCATGGGCGGCGTCGGCGATCCTGCGCACCGGGTTGAACGTACCGAGGACGTTGGACGCGGCTGTGAGGGCGACGAGACCGACGCCGTCGAGGAGCCGATCGAGGTCGTCGAGCACCAGGTGGCCCCCGTCGTCGATCGGGAGGAACCGCAGCTCGGTGCCCCGCTCCTCGCGGAGCATCAGCCAAGGGACCAGGTTGGCGTGATGCTCCATCTCGGTGAGCAGCACCGCCCGGCCGGGCGCGAGCCGAGCCCGGCCCCACGAGTGGGCGACCAGGTTGAGGGCCTCGGTGGCGTTCTTGGTGAAGACGACGCCGCGGCCCGAGGGTGCCCCGATGAAGCGGGCCACGGAGGAACGGGCGTCCTCGTAGGCGGCCGTGGCCTCCTCCGCGATCCGGTAGACCCCGCGGTGCACGTTGGCGTAGGTGGTCTCGTAGGCGGAGCTCATGGCGTCCAGGACCTGCTGGGGCTTCTGGGCGCTCGCCGCCGAATCGAGGAACACCAGCCGGCGGCCATTGCTGCCACGGGAGAGGAGGGGGAAGTCGGCGGCGACGCGCGCTACGTCGAGCGCCATGCGTCGTACCCCTCCCGCTCGAGTCGGTCGGCCAGCTCGGGCCCCCCGCTCTCGACCACCCGTCCGTCGACCAGGACGTGGACCACGTCCGGTTTCAGGTACGACAGGATCCGCTGGTAGTGGGTGATGCACAGGACGCCCAGCTCCGGGCGGTCGACACGAACCTCGCCCACGCCCTTGGCCACGATCTTGAGCGCATCGATGTCGAGGCCGGAGTCGGTCTCGTCGAGCACGGCGAGCTCGGGCTCGAGCACGGCCATCTGCAGGACCTCGTTGCGCTTCTTCTCGCCGCCCGAGAAGCCCTCGTTGAGGTGGCGGTCGCCGAACGAGGGGTCGATGCCGAGCCGGCCCATCCACTCCATGATCGCCAACCGCAGCTCGAGGACGGAGAGGTCGATGCCCTTGCGGCCGGACAGCGCCTGGCGGAGGAACTGCACGACCGAGACGCCCGGGATCTCCTCGGGATACTGGAACGCCAGGAAGATGCCGGCTTTGCCCCGCACGTCCGTGGGCCACGAGGTGATGTCCTCACCCCGGAACAGGATGCGCCCGGCCGTCACCTCGTAGTCGGGATGGCCCAGGAGGGTGTTGGCGAGCGTCGACTTCCCCGACCCGTTGGGGCCCATGAGGGCGTGGATCTCACCAGGTCGCACGGCCAGGTCGACGCCCTTCAGGATCTCGACGCCCTCCACCGAGACGTGGAGCTGCTCGACGGCGAAGAGCGGCACGTCCGACGATTCGGCCACCTCGGGAATTTACCACTATGACCGTAGGAGAAATCCCCCGGTTGGCGATGACAACCACACCGCGGTAAACCTATTAGGTGTACCTAAATGATCGTGTTCTGAGGCGGGAACTCACGGGCCGGGACGCCAGGAGGGCGGCGACGGCGCTGGTGGCGGTGGCGGCCATGGCTCCTCTGGCCTACCTGGTGGCGTTCGCCGGTACGCGTGGCACGGCCGTGGCGCTGGAAGTGGTGACGACGCCACCGACGCGGTGGTTCCTGTGGACCAGCCTCGTTCTCACCGGCGGGGTGACGGCGGCCGTGGTCCCGGTGGGCGTCGGCCTGGCCATTCTCGTGGCCCGGACCGACCTGCCCGGCCGCCGGTTCTGGCTGGTGGCGGGAACGCTGCCGATGGCCCTGCCTTCCTTCGTGGCCGCCTCGTCGTACCGGGCGCTCTTCCCGGGCCTCGACGGGCTCCCGGGCGCCGGCGTGGCCCTCGGCGCCGTGCTGCTCCCGTTCGTCTTCCTGCCCACGGCGGTGGCCCTGCGCCACCTCGACCCCGCCCTGGCCGATGTCGCCCGCTCGCTCGGCGACGGCCCGCTGCGCGCCTTCCGGCGGGCCGTGCTGCCCGCCGTGCGTCCGGCCGTGGCCGGCGGTGCCCTGCTCGTGGCCCTGGGCGTGCTCGGCGACTTCGGCGCTGCCACCACGATGCGCGCCCACACGTTCACGAGCCTGATCTACAGCAGCTACCTGGCCGGTGCCGATCTGGCCCGGGGTGCGGTCCAGAGCGTGCTCCTGCTCGGCTGCACGGCGGTGATCCTGGCCCTCGAGGCCCGCGGCCGGGGCCGAGGGGCCCGGCACCGGCTCGGCCCCGGCGCCGCTCGACCCCTGGTGCCGGTGGCCCTGGGCCGGCTGCGGTGGCCGGCGGTGGTGGTGGCGGTGCTGGCCGTCGGCGCCGCCGGCGGCCTGCCCGCCGCCGGGCTCGTCCGGGGCCTGGTCGCGGCCGTCGAGGCCGAATCCCCGGTCGGCGCCTCCGTCGTCGCCGACGCGGCCCGGGCCTCGGCCGCGGCCGCCGGGTGGGCGGCGGCCGCCGCCCTAGCCGCCGCCCTTCCCGTCGCCCTCTCGGCGGCACGCCACCGCGAGCGCGTGGGACGGGTGGCCGAGACGGCCACCTACGTGGCCTCCGCGCTGCCGCCGCTGGTGGTCGGCCTGGCCGTGGCCTTCCTGGCCGTGCGCACGGTGCCGGGGCTCTACCGCCGCCTTCCCGTGCTGGTCTTCGCCTACGTCGTGCTGTTCCTGCCCCTGGCCGTCGTCGCCCTCGGGGCGCGCGCCGCCCAGCTGCCTTTGGCCCTCACCGACGTGGCCCGTTCGCTCGGGCGGAGCCCGGGCGTGGTGGCGGCGACAGTCACCGCACCGTTGCTGGCACCGGCGGTGGCCTCGAGCTTCGCCCTGGTCTTCCTGGCCGCTTTCAAGGAACTGCCGGTCGCGCTGCTGATCGGCCCCTTCGGCTTCGAGACGCTGGCCATCCTGGCCTGGGAGCCACCGGCCGGGCCACCGGGCGCACCGGCGACGGCGGCCACCGTCCTGGTGCTGGGCGGTGTGCTGGCCACCGGGCTTCTCCTGAGGATGGCCACACGAAGGGTCTAGGGCGAACCGCGTTCGTATCTTCGGTGTTCCTAATTATATACTCCCTGCATACGAGACAACTCGATGAAGGGAGACCAAACGATGATCGGCAGAACGCGGGGCCCGGCGGGGTGGCACGGACGGCTTGGACATCGACACCGGGCCGGCGAAGGCGGCTTCACGCTCATCGAGCTGCTGGTCGTCATCATCATCCTCGGCATCCTGGCCGCGGTGGTGGTCTTCGCCGTGGGCGGCGTGGGCGACAAGGGCGAGGCGGCGGCGACCGAGATCGACCGGCGGACCTTGGCCACCGCCGAGGAGGCGTACTTCGCCCGCAACGGCCGCTACGGCACCGAGGCCGAGCTGGTCGGCGGCGGCTTTCTCTCCGAGCAGTCCTCCACGCACAAGATCTACCTGAACACCGCCGCCGGCTCGTGCCCGGCCGGCTCGAAGTGCACCTACTCGATCGGCCTCGACGACGAGCCGGCGACGCTCACCGTGTACATCGGCCGCAGCTCGACGCTCGTGGGCCCGCTGCTCACCCAGTTCAGCGCCGACACCGGCATCGCCGTCACGCCCAACTACGGCTCGGGCACCGGCGACAAGTCGACCCTGCTGGCCTCGCTGCTCGTCACCGAGGGGGCCGGCACGCCGGCCGACGCCTTCTTCGCCCAGGACGCCGCCAACCTGGGCAAGGTGAGCCGGGCCGGCCTGTTCAAGACGGCACCGGCGGGCGCCAGCGGCAAGGTGCTCGAGCCCGGCTTCCAGGCCGAGGACAACACCTGGACGGCGGTGAGCGGCCGGGTGCGGGTGATCGCCCACAACCCCGCGGTCACCCCCGCGGCGAGCGTGCCCGACGACGTCGACGACCTGCTCACCCAGCCGGCGCGCTCGGTGGGCTACGACCCCAACAACGCCTCGTTCCAGAACTTCGTGGCCGCCATGATCCTCCAGCGGGGCGTCGCCGCCACCCAGACATGGCTCAACACCTTCCAGACCGGGGCCGGCTACTGCGTGGCGGGCAACCGCAACATCGCCGCCGCCGTGGCCCTGAACCCGCTGTCGATCAAGCTCGGCCTGATCAACCACTACTACCGCTTCCAGGGCCCCACCGGCACCCCGGTGTTCAACACCGCCGACGTGGTCAACACCTATCCGGTGAGCACCCTCGCCGATCCCGACCCGGGCTCGCTGATCAACACCGCCGGCATCGGCATCCTGGCCAACACCGACTCACCCGGCGCGGCCGAGATGTTCGTGCGCTACATGCTCGAGAACGGGGCCCAGACCTACTACAAGGACCAGACCAGCGAGTACCCGGTGGTGGCGTCGGTGGCGCCGCGACCCGAGCTGGTTGCGCTGTCGTCGATCCAGGCCCCCAACCGGGTCAACGGCCTCGACCTCAACGACCTGAACATCGACGACGCGGTGGCAGCCGAGACGGCCGCCGGCATGCTGCCCACGACCAACTCGCCGACCGGCACGGGTGCCCCGAACAGCTGCCGGAGCACGATCCCGTAGGCCGGCTGGGCCGGTGGCCTCCCTGGTCCTTCGGGAGGCCACCGGTAGCCTGCGACGATGGCCGATCCGTGGACCTTCACCGGCGCCAGCCCGACTCCGGGTGGCACCGGTGGCGCGATCACCCTCGTCGAGGGATCGGCCTTCTGTATCTCCGACGCCGCCGGCAACCTGTTCGCCGAGTCGGCCCACGGCCTGTTCTTCCGTGACACGCGCTTCCTGTCGGGCCTGGAGTTGCGCCTCAACGACGCCCGCCCCGAGGCGCTGGCAGCCGAGCGCACGGGCCCGTTCTCGGCCACGTTCGTCCTCCGGGCCATGCCCCGGGTGGGGCGGGCCGACTCCTCCCTCCTGGTCTTCCGCTACCGCTACGTCGGTCGGGGGATGCGCGAAGACCTCGTCGTGCGCAACTTCGGTGAGGAACCGGCCTACTGCAGCCTCGAGCTCGTCTTCGAGGCCGACTTCGCCAACCTCTTCTCGGTCAAGGAGGGGCGGGGCGGCGCGGACGGTGCCGTGGAGTCCCAGACCGGCCCGGGAACGCTGACGTTCACGCACCACAAGGGTGCGAGCCGCAAGGGGCTGTCGATCGCGGCATCGGAGTCGGCCCGGGTCCTTGCCAACGTCGTGCACTTCGAGGTCGTGGTGCCACCGGCCAGCGCCTGGCAGGCGTGCATCCAGCTGACGCCGATCATCGAGGGCGAGGAGATCGAACCCCGCTATCGCTGCGGCCAGCCGGTCGACGACGCCACGCCCCAGCGCCGCCTCGAGGCCTGGCGCCAGACCGTCCCCGCGGTGGTGACCGACTACGAGGAGCTGGCAGCCGTCGTGAGCCGCAGCGCCGAGGACCTCGGGGCCCTGCGGATCTTCGACCCCGATTTCCCCGAACGCGCCGTGGTGGCCGCGGGCGCACCGTGGTTCATGACCTTGTTCGGGCGCGACTCTTTGCTGACCGCCTGGATGGCGCTCGTCGTCGACCCCCGGCTGGCCGAGGGGGTGCTGCAGACGCTCGCCCGTTTCCAGGGTCGCGAGGTGGACCCCCGCAACGACGAGGAGCCCGGTCGCATCCTGCACGAGATGCGCTTCGGCGAGGCGCCGTCGCTGTCGCTGGGCGGAGGCAGCTGCTACTACGGGTCGGCCGACGCGACGCCCCTGTTCGTCATGCTGCTGGGCGAGCTGCGGCGGTGGGGTCTGGCCGCCGAGGTCGTCGACGGCCTCCTGCCCGCGGCGGACCGGGCCATGGCCTGGATCACCGACTTCGGCGACCGCGACGGCGACGGCTACGTCGAGTACCAGCGGGCGTCCGACCGGGGGCTGGCCAACCAGGGCTGGAAGGACTCGTGGGACGGTGTCCGCTTCGCCGACGGCCGCCTGGCGCGGGCGCCGATCGCGCTGTGCGAGGTGCAGGGCTACGTCTACGGGGCCTACCTGGCCCGGGCGCACTTCGCCGACGAGGCCGGCGACACCGTTGCCGCCGCCGCCTGGCGGACCAGGGCCGGCGCGCTGCGGACGGCGTTCAACGAGGACTTCTGGCTCGAGGACCGCGGCTGGTTCGCCATGGGCCTCGACGCCGACAAGCGCCCGATCGACGCCCTGGTGTCGAACATCGGCCACTGCCTCTGGACCGGCATCGTCGACGTCGACAAGGCGGCGGCCGTCGTCGGCAAGCTGATGTCGCCCCAGCTCTACAGCGGCTGGGGCATCCGCACGATGGCCTGCGACATGGCCGGCTACAACCCGCTCAGCTACCACGTCGGCTCGGTGTGGCCCCACGACAACGCGCTGATCGCGGCGGGCATGACCCGCTACGGCTTCGTGGATGAGGCTCATAAGGTCATCAAGGGCCTCCTCGAGGCGGGGGCGACGTTCAACCACCGGCTCCCGGAGCTCTTCGGCGGCCTCGGGCGGGACGAGGTCCCCTTCCCGGTGCCGTACCCCTCGTCCTGCTCCCCCCAGGCGTGGGCGGCGGCGTCACCGCTCCTGTTCCTGCGCACCATCCTGCGGCTCGACCCGTGGGTCCCCCACGGCAAGGTGTGGATCGCGCCCGTCCTGCCCGAGTGGATCCGCCGACTGCGCGTCGACCGCATCCCGCTCGCCGGCCACCGGGTGACCGTGGAGGTCACTGGCGACGGCGTCCAGATCGAGGGGCTCCCACCCGAGATCGAGGTGATCGGCCTGCCGCGGCACCCTCTTCCCGCCTGAGAGGCTGAGCCGGCGGCCGCCGCGCGATCGGTACGATCGGCTGGATGCTGCGACGGACCAGAGTCTGGCGGGCGGCCTCCGCCGCCCTCAAGCAGCGCCTGCCTGGCCTCTGGGAGCGCCTGATGACCGACTGGGGCAAGGGCACCGACGTGCTCGAGCCGCTGGCGGTGGTGCGGGACCTCCCCCTCGGCCTGTGGTCCGGGAGGCGCGACCGCACGCACCTCGCCGGCGTCGGGTGCTACGTGATGTTCGTCGGCTACCCGCGCAGCGGCCACAGCATCATCGGGTCGATGCTCAACGCCCATCCCAACGTCGTCGCCGGCCACCGCGTCCGCGTCCTCCGCTACGCGGCCGCCGGCTTCGGCCGGGAGGCCATCCTGGGAATGTCGATGGTGGCCGACCGCCGCTTCGAACGCATGGGCCGCATCGGCAGCAAGCGCTACGACTACCGCGTGCCCGGACAGTGGCAGGGGCGCTTCAGCGAGCTGATGGTCGTCGGCGACACCAACGTCACCAACCGGTTCGTCCAGCGGCGGCCGGAGCTGCTGGCTCGGCTCCGCAACGTGCTCGGCATACCCGTCAAGCTCGTCCACGTCGTGCGCAACCCGTTCGACAACATCGCCACGATGTCGATGCGGAACCGGTTGACGCTGACCGAGGCGGCCGACAGCTACTTCGACCTCTGCGACGGCGCCACGGGCATCCGCACCCTCGTCGCCGACGACGAGTGGCTCGACCTGCGCCACGAGGACGTGATCGGCGACGCGCCGACGGCGCTGGCCGGGCTCTGCGCCTTCCTCGGGGTCCCCGCTCCTCCCGACTACCTGGCCGACTGCGACGCCATCATCTACCGCAAGGCCCACAACAGCCGTCACGAGGTGGACTGGCACCCCGACGTTCGAGCCTCGGTGGAGAAGCGTATGGGCGCCTACCCGTTCCTCGCCGGCTATGCCTTCGACGACGCACCCGACGACGCCGGTGGCGCCGGTGGCGCGGGTTCCGCGGGTTCCAACGGCGCCGCGGTCGACGCGACCGAGGCACCCCTCCCCACCAACTGAGTGTCGCCCAGCCCCTCGGCCGCGCTTGGGTGGTACCAGCGCTTCGCCCGTGACTACGTGGTGTCGGCCTGGTCCGGGGCTCGCCGGCGGTCCGACTTCGAGTCGGTGGCGAGCTACGTCATGTTCATCGGCCACGCGCGCAGCGGCAGCACGCTCGTCGGCTCGCTGCTCGACGCCCACCCCGACGCCGTGCTGGCCCACGAGCTCGACGCCCTGCGGTACGTGCGATGGGGCGTGCGGCGCGAGCAGCTCTTCCAGCTGATCCTCGAGAGCGATCGTCGGTTCACCGAGCAGCGGTCGAGCCGGACCCAGCAGGGCTACAGCTTCGAGGTCTCCGGCATGTGGCAGGGCCGGTTCCGCCAGCTCGTCGTCGTGGGTGACAAGCACGCCGGGACGTCGACGCGCACCCTGCGATCGCACCCCGACCTACTCGACAAGGTCCGCCAGCTCGTGGGCGTACCGCTACGCCTGATCCACGTCGTGCGCAACCCGTGGGACAACATCGCCACCATCGCCAAGCGGTCCGACCGGGAGCTGGCCGTCGCCACCCGCAGCTACTTCCGGCGCTGCGAGACGATCCAGACCATCAAGGCGCGCGCCACGGACGACACCTTGTCGCTCCGGCACGTCCGTCACGAGGCGGTCATGGGCGAGCCGAAGGCCACCCTCGCCGAGCTCTGCCGCTTCGTGGGCCTCGAACCCGCCGACGACTACCTGGCGGCCTGCGACGCCATCGTCTACGAGACGCCACATCGGAGCCGGAAGGACGCAAGCTGGACCGACGAGCTCGTCGAGGACATCGGCCGGCAGGCGGCCGGCTTCGACTTCCTGGCCGGCTACTCCTTCGACGAGTGATCGCGTCCGTCGCGGGCGCGGAGGGCGGCGACCTGGCGGCGGACGTGCGGGCCCGGCTGGAGGCGTGGTCGCCCCCTTCGGAGGTGCGCCGCCTGATGGAGGCGGAGCCGGGCCACGACCCCACCGTCTGGCGCGAGCTGGCCGAAGCCGGGTTGCTCGGCCTGCACGTGCCCGAAGCCCGGGGCGGTGCCGGGCGCTCGTGGGTGGAGCTCGCCGCCGTCCTGGAGGAGACCGGAGCCGCCCTGCTGTGCGCGCCCATCCTGTCGAGCGTCGGCATCGCCGCCAGCACCGTGCTGGCGTCGGGCGACGCCGAGGCGTCAGAGGCGCTGCTCCCCGCGATCGCCAGGGGTGAGCGCCTCGTCACGGTCGCGGTCGCCGAGGACGACGGCCGGTGGGAGGAGGCGTCGGTCGCCACCGCCGCCACACGGGAGGCGTCGTCCGGGGGCGACCCCGAGTGGCGCCTGGCCGGGCACAAGTCCCACGTGGTCGACGCCACCGTCGCCGACACTTTCCTGGTGGCGGCGAGAGGCCCCGATGGCGTCGGGATCTTCGTGGTCGACGGCGTAGCGCCGGGGCTGCGCCGCACGCCGCTCCCAACGGTCGACACCACCCGCCGCCAAGCTCGCCTCGAGCTGCACGGCACGCCGGCACGGCGCCTGGAGGGCGCATCGTTCGCCTCCCTGGTGGACATCGCCTGTGTGGCGCTGGCCTGCGAGGCGGTGGGAGGTGCCCGCCGCTGCCTGGAGGCGGCCGTGGCCCACGCCCGCCAGCGCATCCAGTTCGGCCGGCCGATCGGCAGCTTCCAGGCCGTCGCCCACCGGTGCGCCGAGATGCTCGTCGACCTGGAGTGCGCCCGAGGCGCCGCCCGGAAGGCGGCCGAGGCGCTCGCCACGGGCGATCCCGAGATCGCCACGCTGGCCCCCACGGCCAAGGTGGCCTGCACCGAGGCGTTCGCGCGCGGGGCGGCGGCCAACATCCAGATCCACGGCGGTACCGGCTTCACCTGGGACTGCGACGCCCACCTGTACTTCAAGCGCGCCCGGTCGTCCCAGCTGCTGTTCGGCGACCCGCGCCACCACCGCGAGGTTCTCGCCCGCCGGCTCGGCTGGTAGCGCTGACCGGCGGGGGGCCGCTGCGGGATCGAGCACTACCCTGCCGGCCGTGACCCTTGCGCTCGGCGTGCTCGCCGTGGTCGCGGTGTTCGTCATCGCCGCCGTGGTCGTCGGTCGTGAGGCCCGTCGGCTGGCGCGCCAGCCCCCGCAGCGCGTGTTCGACTTCGAGGAGGCCGTGGCCTGGGTCTGCGACAACGTCGCCCCGGAGGTCGCCGCCGTGCTGAGCCCCGACGACGTGCGCCAGATCCTCAGCTGGCACCTCGAGTACTTCCGGGTCAAGGGAGTGTCGTCCAACGGCAGCAGCTCGTCGAGCGACGCGCCGGTCGTCGTCAGCGGGGCCGAGACGGTCGACTTCGTCCTGAGCCGGGCCGAGTCGGCAGGCGCCGACTTCACGGCCGAGCAGGTCCACGCCGTGCTGGAGGCCCAGATGGGCTACCTCACCAAGATCGGCGCCGTCGGCCCGGTCGAGGAGGACTGAAGCCGCCAAATGTCCCCTGCTTACGCGAGCGGATGTGGTTTCATGGCGGCACCAGAGAAAGGAGGTGGTCCAACTGACCGGTAGTCGTCTTGGGACCCTGGAGGTGGCTGTCCGCTAGCCGGCAGCTGGACCAGGCTGGCGAATCTCCGTCGGTCACCGTCCGAGCAGGCGTCCGGGAGTTGGTCCCACCCGGTGCAACCGTTCTCTCGGTTCCTTTCCAGCATTCGTAGCCGCGCAGGGGGCGCTGTCGGGCGCCCCCTGCGCGCCCCTGGCCAACCAGGGGGTGGCAACTCGAAATGAACAGAACGCCGATCGTGCTCGAAGCCGAGGGGCTCCGCCTCGTCGGTCGCCTGTCCCATCCGCAGGACGGCCCCGAGGAGCGTGGCCGCCCGCCGGGGCTCGTCCTCGGCCACGGGTTCCCGCGCGGGCCTGGCGGCGCGGCCACGTGCGGCCGCAGCTACCCTGAGCTGGCCGACCGCCTGGCCGCCGAGACCGGCTGGGTGATCCTCACGTTCAACCACCGGGGCACGGGCGAGTCCCCCGGGCAGTTCTCCCTCCGGGGGTGGATGGCCGACCTGCGCGCTGCGGCCGACGCCCTCGTCGCCCAGGACGTCAGCGCCGTGTGGTCGGCGGGCGCCGGCACGGGCGGGGCGCTCGCCATCTGCCACGCGGCCGTCGACGAGCGGGTCAGAGGGGTGGCGTCGCTCGGCGCTCCGGCCGACTTCGACCGATGGCAGCGCCATCCTGACGCCTTCCTGTCGACGGCCCGCGCCGTAGGTGTGATCCGCGACAAGGACTTCCCGCCCGATCCCGAGGCGTGGGCCGAGGAGCTCCGCGAGGTGCGGCCCCTCGCCGCGGCGGCCAAGATCCCGCCCCGGCCGTTCCTCGTGGTGCACGGCGACGCCGACGACCAGGTGCCGCCGACCGACGCCCGGGCGCTGGCCGACACGGCCGGTGCCGGGACCGAGCTGCGGATCGTCAACGAGGCCGACCACCTCCTGCGCCACGACCCTCGGGCCGTGGCCGTGCTCATGGGCTGGATGGCCCGTCAGTGGCCGGGCCCCTGAGCGGGTCCCCTTCGATCTCGGCCGCCCCGGCTCGGGCGATGGCGTCGCAGAGGGCCCTGGCCGCCGCAGTCGGGTCGGCGGCCTCGGTCAGCCAGCGGACGACCACGAACCGCCGGGCACCCGCGGCGACCAGGCCGGGGACGGCATCGGGCGTGACCCCGCCGGTCACGAACCAGGGTCGCTCGGTCCGTGCCGCCAGCCTGAGATAGTCGAGCCCGGTGCCGGGCCGGCCCGGCTTGGTGGGCGTCGCCACCACCGGTCCGGCCGACACGTAGTCGACGGGCTCGGCCGCCGCCCGAGCCAGCTCGTCGGGGACATGGGTCGAGAGGCCGAGGAGGGCCTCGGGGCCGAGGAGGGCGCGGGCCCGGCCCGGCGCCAGGTCGTCCTGGCCCACGTGGGCGCCGTCGGCCCCGGCCTCGACGGCCAGGTCGGGCCGGTCGTTGAGCAGGAACGGCACCCCCGCGTCGGCGCAGACCTTGGCCGCGGTGCGGGCCCGGGCGACGAGCGTGGCGTCGGGCAGGTCCTTCTCCCGTAGCTGCACGATGTCGACACCCCCGGCGATGCACGAGGCCAGGAAGCGCTCGAGGTCGGGCCGGTCCGGCGTACAGAGGTAGAGCGACCGTCCGGCCAAGCGGGCGGTCACTGACGGCTGGTCAACGGCTGGTCAACGAGGGGTCAACGAAGGCTCAACGACGGCTCAACGGCCGCCGGCAACGGCCCGCACCAGCTCGAGCCGGTCGCCCGCGGCCAGCATCGTCGTCGACAGCGAGGAGCGGTCGACGGGCTCGCCGTTGCGCTCGACCAGCACCCAGGACCGGCCGAGCTCGAGCGCGTCGAGCAGATCGGACACGGTCGACGCCTCCGGCACTTCGACCTCGCGGCCGTTGGCCCTGACGCGCACTCAAGCGGAGGCGGTGGCGGCAGCCTTGGTCGCCGCCTTCATGGCCTTCTTGTGCTCGCGGACCTTGCGGAGCGCCTCGGGCCCGTCGATGTCGGCCACCGAGTGGAACCCCGCCTCGGCATAGGGGCCCGCCGCCTTCTCCCAGTCCGCGGGGCGCACGCCGAGCCGCTTGGCAAGGAGGGCGACGAAGATGCGCGCCTTCTGGTCGCCGAAGCCGGGAAGGGACTTCAGGTTGGCGAGCAGCTCGTTGCCGTCGGCGACCTTCCAGACGTCGCCGGCCCGCCCGTCGAAGCGCTCGACGACGATTCGGCACAGCTCCTGGGTGCGCGCCGCCATGGCCTTCGGGAAGCGGTGCAGCGCCGGCGTCCGGCTGAACAGCGCGGCCAGCTCTTCGGAGTCGGCTTCGGCGATCACGGCGGCGTCGAGCCGCCCCCCCATCCGCTCCTTGAGGTCGTGCGGGCTGAGGAAGGCACGCTCCATCGGCACCTGCTGGTCGAGCAACATTCCGATCAGCAGCGCCAGCGGGACGGTATTGAGGAGCTCGTCGGCCTCCGGCTTGCCGGTGATGGAGAGGTCTCCTTGCATGCGGGCAGAATCCTAGGAGACCGCTGATCTATGGGTCGTCCGCTTGGCGGCCGAAGCCCTGACCTGCGGCGTTGTCCCGTCATGTTGGCGTCAGGGCTGATAGATCAGCGCTCACCCAGGAGACCGCTGATCGAGTACCGGGTCGCGTCCCACGGCACGCCCCTGGCGAGCCCGATGACCGGTCGGTTCTCGGATGCCGATCAGCCGGCGTCCGCGAGTTGGCCGCGATCGGGTGTGCGGGGGGTTGCGAGCCCGGCGATCAGGAAACCGATCGCACCGACCAGGGCGAGCACCCCGACGATCGTCACAAGCGTCTCCCGTATCGACCAGCTGTCGTCGACCCACAGGTCGAAGGTGGACCACAAGGTGGGGAAGACCGGCACGAGGACGGTGCCGATCCTCAGGCGGCGGTGGCGGCGGTCGGTGTCGGGCACTCGCAGGGCCTGGGCGAGGGCGCTGCGTTGGGTGACGGCGAGGGCGCCAGCGGCGATGAGCAGGAGGGGGCTGAGCCCTGCGTCGACGAAGAAGCTGGCGATCCCGCCCACCGCGAGGACGACGATGACGATGTTGAGGGTGGTGGTGCTGCGATGGTCGTTCATGATGCGCTCCAGGTGGTAGCGGGGGATGGTGATCGTGAGGTCGAGGCCGGTGCGCGCCCAAGCCGCTCGTGCGCCGCGATCGGTGACGAGGTCGCCGAAGTGCTGCACGAGGTCGTCGCCGTAGTCGCGGCGGAACTGGCGGGGGTAGAGGCGAACGAGAGCTCGGTAGAGCCGGTGTCTGTCGGCCACGTCATGCCAGTCCGGGGCGCAGGTTCGTTCGCGCGAGCAGCACCAACCCGGCAAGCCGGTCTGCTTCGGCTGCGCAGACCCGCTCGCCGAGCCCGGTAAGGCGGTAGTACCGGCGACGCTGGTCGTCGTCGGCCGACGGGCGGCGGGCCAGCTCCTCGGCGAGGTGTTGGTCGACGAGTCGCTTCAGGGTGCCGTAGAGCGTGGCCGGTCCCATGCGAACCACGCCATCCGACGACGCTTCGACGGCCTGCATGATCGCGTAGCCGTGTCGCTCGCCTTCGGTGAGGGCCACCAGCACGTGGAACTGCGCTTGGGGCAACGGGAGGAAGGAGCTTGGGTCGGGCTGGGCCACGTCCCCACTATATCATGTTTCGATGCAACATCAAGCGATAGAGCTGGGGTCGTCCCACCGACGGCACGACGCAATCGGACGCCGGTTGGGTCCCGGGCCTGACCCGTTCGAGGCACCCCGTGGGGCGAGCGCCTCGAGTTCGGCTGGCCTTCTCAACGAGCCGGCCGAGAAGCCAGCCGGCGGGGGCTGAGCACGGCCGACGCGTCAGATGTCTCCGGTAGCCTGCGTCAGTGGCTCGGAGCCGGCCCTTCGATGGCTTCCCGTTGATCGACGCACGGGAGGGATCACCATGGCCATCGACGAGCGCTCGCGCCACGACTTGTACATGCGGCTGGAAGCCGTACTCGGACCGGAGCCGGCCACGACCTTGATGTCGCACCTCCCGCCGGTCGGCTGGGCCGATGTCGCGACGAAACACGACCTCGAGATGCTGGCGACAGGCGTCCGTGCCGAGCTGGCGACCGGTCTGAGCGAGGTGCGGCGCGAGATGAGCGAGCTGCGGGGCGAGATGAGCGAGCTGCGGGGCGACATGAGCGAGCTGGGGGGCGACATGAGCGAGCTGCGGGCTGGGTTGGCCGCGGGTCTGGCTCAGCTGCGAGCTGACGTCGTCGGGCAGATGGTGAGCCAGACGCGAACCATGATCGTTGCCATTGTCACGGTCATCCTGACCATGGCGTCGCTCAGTGTCCTCCGGGGCTGACGTGCATCTTGGTCGCTGAAGCGATCGCCGCGGCCCGCGCTGGCCGGGTCAGCGACCGGGCCGGGAACCCCGGCTCGTGGGCGCGAGCGGAGGCCAGACTGGGCGGCCCATGACGCTGCGATACGACCAACGCCCGATCGACGACACGCCGGTACGGACGGCCGACCTACCGGCGACGCCCCAGCGGGACCGGCGGATCCCGGCCCGGGCCTGGACGGAGGCGCCGCCGGAGCTGCTGGCGCTGGGCGAGGACCTCGGCGAGGAGCCGGGCTTCATCCGGCGGATCTCGGGGTGGCTGCTGTGGCGGGCCGGGCCGGCCACCGGAGGCGACGCCCGCTACCTGGCGGTGGCCGCCGACGACACGGCCGTCCAGGTCGGCTACCGCCTCTACCCCGACGGTACGGGGAGGGGACACGGACCGGCGGGCGCCACCTACGAGCGCTTCCGGGCCTGGAAGGAGGACCTGCGCGACCACCCGCGGGACGGGTGATGGCCATCGTCGTCCCCGGGGAGCGCTGGGCCGACGCGGTGGCCGCGCTGCGCGGCGCCGATCCCGCCTTGGCCGCCGCCGTCGCCGTCGCCGGGCCCTGCACCCTCGCCGCCCGCCGCGTCCCCGGCGGTGCCTTCGCGGCACTGGCCCGGGCGGTCTGCTACCAGCAGCTGGCGGGGGCCGCGGCCCGCGCCATCCACGGCCGCTTCGCCGCCCTCTACGGCGATCGACCGACGGCGTCGGCCGTCGCGGCCACGCCCGACGCCGACCTGCGGGCTACGGGGCTGTCGGCCGCCAAGGTGGCCTCCCTCAAGGACCTGGCGGCCAAGAGCCTCGACGGGACGGTGCGGCTCGCCGGGTGGTCACGCATGGCCGACGACGAGATCGTCGCCCGCCTGAGCGCGGTGCGGGGTATCGGGCCGTGGACCGCCCAGATGTTCCTCATGTTCCAGCTGAACCGCCCCGACGTGTGGCCCGTCGGCGACCTTGGCGTCCGGGCCGGGTACGCCCGCATCCACGAGCTGGCCCAGCTGCCCTCGCCCGCCGAGCTCACGATCCTGGGTGAGCCCTACCGGCCCTATCGGACCGTCGCCGCGTGGTACTGCTGGCGGGCCGTCGACGCGCCGACCCCAGCCGGCGCGGTTCCGTCACCCTGGCAGTGAGGGGCCGCTGCCGGCCCGCGGCGGGCGAGGCGTGCCCCGCCGACGCCCTCGTACGGGGGAGCGGTCCGACGACCAGGGCGCGTAGGGAGCCACCGTGAAGCCGGCGAGGCTCACCAGCACGGTGTCGTAGTTCACCCGCCAGCCGGCGAAGTCCCGCCACGCCAGGTCCCGATCCGCCTTGATCGGTGCACCGGCCCGGGCCAGGCGGTCGCACGCCTCGTCGAGCTCCTGGCGGCTCACCGAGATGGGGTCGTCGGGCCTCGGGTCGGGATCGTGGGGGATGCGGAAGAAGTCGGCGATGCTGCGCAGGCACAGGAAGCCGGAACGGATGCACAGCTCCGCCGACGGCGAGCGGTCCCGGTCGATGGCCCCGGAGTAGAGCGACGCGGCGTCGAGCACGACGCCGGCGGCGGTGATCCACGAGCGCTGCGGGTCGGGCGAGCGGAAGAACGCGAGTGCCCCGAGGGACGTGTGGGTCTCCTCGACGTCGGCGAACCAGGCGGACCACGGCCGCCACACGGTGGCGTCGAGCTCGTCGAAGTGCGAGAGAACGTGGAATCGCTCGAGCATCTCCACCGCCGACGGCGGGTCGCCGGCCTGGATGGCGTTGGTGGTGACGAGCACCTCGCGACGGGAGAACGAGGCGTACATCGAGGGCAGGTAGGTGATCACCAGTGCGACCAGGATGAGACCCACCGCCGCCTCGCTGAAGGACAGCAGCGTCGTCAGCAGGTCCTCGCTGGCCGCGAAGCCCAGCGTGAGCAGCGACGAGCCGCTGATCGTGACCGCCCGCCGGACCGACCCGACCCCCAGCGCCCAGAAGATGGCGGCGTAGCCGGTCAGCACGATCGTCAGCCACACCAGCGGCAGCGACACCAGGCTGAGGGGCGCGTAGAGGGCCATGGCCCGGTCCCGTTGCCGGTAGGTGCGGGCGAGGCGGGTGCGGAGCGTGAACACCCGGCCGACGGCCCCGAACACGGCCCGAGTGAGGCGCACCGGGACACCCCGAGGCACTACGACGGTGACGACAGCCGACAAGAACACGGCGCCCACCACGGCGGCGCCCATCACGGCTGCCACGACGGCCAGCAGCGTACTCACGGTCCCGTCCCGAGTCCTTGGCGACGCTCGACGGTGGCGCGACGCGGTCGGTCAGGACCGCTCGGCGTGGCCGCCGAAGCCCCGCCGCATGGCCGACAGGACCCGATTGGCGAAGTCGCCCTCGCCCCGGGAGGAGAAGCGCTCGAAGAGCGCCGCCGTGATGACGTGGGCGGGAACTCCCTCCTCCACGGCCGCCATCACCGTCCAGCGCCCTTCACCCGAATCCGAGACCCGACCGCCGAACCCCTGGAGCTCCGGATCGGCGTGGAGCTCCGACGCCGTCAGGTCGAGCAGCCAGGAGGCCACCACGCTGCCCCGCCGCCAGACCTCGGCGACGGCGGCGAGGTCGAGGTCGTACTCGTAGAAGTGCGGGTTGGCCAGCGGCGCCGTCTCGGCGTCGGCCGGGCGCGTCTCGAGCCCGACGCCGGCCCGCTCGAGGATGGCCAGGCCCTCGGCGAGCGCGGCCATGGCGCCGTACTCGACACCGTTGTGGACCATCTTCACGAAGTGACCGGCGCCGGCCGGCCCGCAGTGCAGCCATCCCCGCTCCTCGGGCGCCGGAGGACCACTCCGCCCTGGCGTACGCGGCGCCGCCTCCACCCCGGGGGCGAGCGCCTCGAAGATCGGCGTCAGCCGGCCCACGACCTCCGTCTCACCGCCCACCATGAGGCAGAAGCCGCGCTCACGACCGAAGACGCCGCCGCTCGTGCCGACGTCGACGTAGTGGATCCCCTTGGCCGCCAGGTCCTCGGCACGGACCATGTCGTCGCGGTAGAAGGAGTTCCCGCCATCGATCACGACATCGCCGGCGTCGAGGTGCTCGGCGAGCACTCCGACCGACGAGCCGGTCACGGCGGCCGGCACCATCAGCCAGACAGCTCGAGGTGGCGCCAGCGCGGCCACGAGCTCGTCCACCGTCGAGGTCCCGGTGGCGCCCTCGCCGGCCAGCTGGGCCACCGCGCCCTCGGCGAGGTCGAACACGACGCAATCGTGGCCGAAGGCCAGCAGGCGGCGGACGAGGTTGGCCCCCATGCGCCCCAGCCCGATCATGCCCAGCTGCATCCGGCCCCCTTTCGTCCCGCCGGTCTAGTGCCCACGCCGCGCCCGGCGGTACCACGCCAGCAGCGCCTCGGTGGAGCTGTCGTGCCCGTACGGGCCCTCGGCGATGCCTTCGAGCTCGCCGAGGATCCGGCTGGCGGCGACCTTGCCCAACTCGACACCCCACTGGTCGAACGAGCTCACGTCCCAGACGGCACCCTGGGTGAAGACCTTGTGCTCGTAGAGGGCGACGAGTTGGCCCAGCACGCCAGGGGTGAGCGCCGGCGCCACGATCGTGTTCGAAGGACGGTTGCCCTCGAAGCTGCGATGGGGCACGAGCTCGGGCGCCACCCCGGCCGCCGCCACCTCGTCCGGCAGCCGCCCGAAGGCCAAGGCCTCGGTCTGCGCGAAGAGGTTCGCCATCAGCAGGTCGTGGTGCCCCGCGAGCTCCAGTTCCTCGAAGCCTTCGACTGGACGGGCGAAGCCGATGAAGTCGGCAGGCACCAGCTCCGTGCCCTGGTGGAGCAACTGGAAGAACGCGTGCTGGCCGTTGGTGCCCGGCTGGCCCCAGACGACGGGCCCGGTGTCGTAGCCCACTCGCCGGCCGACGCGGTCGACGGACTTGCCGTTGCTCTCCATGTCGAGCTGCTGGAGGTAGGCCGGCAGGCGCCAGAGGTGCTGGCTGTAGGGCAGAACGGCGGTGGTCCGGGCCCCGAGGAAGTTGCGGTGCCAGACACCCAGCAACCCGAGCAGCACCGGCAGGTTGGCCGAGAACGGCGTGGCGCGGAAGTGCTCGTCGATGGTGGCGAACCCGGCGAGCAGGTCGCCGAAGGACGCCGGGCCGATGGCGATCATCAGCGAGAGGCCGATGGCCGACGGCAACGAGTAGCGGCCGCCGACCCAGTCCCAGAACTCGAACATGTTGGCGGGGTCGATGCCGAAGGCGGCCACCTCGACGGCGTTGGTCGACACGGCCACGAAGTGGCGGGCGACGACGTCGTCCGCCACCCCCGCCTCTCCAGCGAGCGCCGCCAGCACCCAGTCCCTCGCCGTGCGGGCGTTGGTGAGGGTCTCGACCGTGGTGAACGTCTTGGACGAGACGACGAACAGCGTCTCGGCCGGGTCGAGATCGCGGGTGGCCTCGGCGAAGTCGGCCCCGTCGACGTTCGACACGAACCGGAACCTCAGTCCCCGGTCGGAGAACGGTCGCAGGGCCTCGTAGGCCATGGCCGGGCCGAGGTCGGAGCCGCCGATGCCGACGTTGACCACGTTGACCACGGGCCGGCCCGTGGCACCCAGCCAGCGCCGCTCGCGCACAGCCGCCGCCAGTGCGCCCATCCGGCCGAGCACGTCGTGCACCTCCGCCACCACGTCGGTCCTCCCGACCCGCAGCACCGCGCCGCGCGGGGCCCGGAGGGCGACGTGCAGCACGGGCCGTCCCTCCGTGACGTTCAGGGGTTCGCCGGCGAACATGGCATCGATCCGCGCCCGCAGGCCGGCACGGGTGGCGAGGGCGCCGAGGAGCTCCAGCGTCCGAGGCGTCACGCGGTTCTTCGAGTAGTCGAGGAGCAGGTCGCCGGCGGTCGCCGACATCGTCGTGCCCCGGGCCGGGTCATCGGCGAAGAGCTGCCGCAAGGAGATGGCGGCCAGCTCCCGGGCATGGTCGGCCAAGGCGTGCCACTCGGGCGTCCGGTCGATCGGGACCGCCACCTCGCCGCTCGCGGCGTCGGGCGGGCCCATTCCCCGAACCTACCGGTGATCGCGCCGGCGACCGGTAGGCTGGAGCTCGCCGTGCTGGCGGGCCCGCCGCGGCGGCCACCTCGTTCCTCCCCCTCTCCTCCCTGCCGCCCGGATGCCATGACCTTGCGCGCTGCCAACCTCTGCATCGAGATCGGTGCCCGCCGCCTTCTCGACGACGCGACCTTCTCGGTCGGCGACGGCGAGAAGGTCGCCCTCGTGGGACCGAACGGTGCCGGCAAGACGACGCTGTTACGCACCCTGGCCGGCGAACGTCCGCCGGCGGCCGGCGTGGTGCGCCTGCCCCGGCACTTCGGGTGGTTGGCCCAGGACACGAGGCCCGTCGGCGACGACGGCAACCTGCTCGCCTTCGACCACCTGCTGGCTGCCAGCCCCTTGGCGGCGCTCCACGCCGAGCTGACCTCCACCGCGGCGCGCATGGAACGGGTCGCCGCCGAGGATGCGGGCCACGGCGATCTCTCACCTCTGGTCGCCCGCTACGGCGAGCTCGAGGAGCGGTTCGGCCAGGGTGGCGGCTACGAGCTCGAGCCCACAGCCGAGCGCATCGCCGACGGCCTCGGGCTCGGGACGGAGGCCCTCCTCGGGCGGGTGGCGTCGCTCTCGGGTGGCCAGCGCCGCCGCCTCGAGCTGGCCCGGCTGCTGCTCGCTGGGGGTGAGCTGCTGATCCTCGACGAGCCGACCAACCACCTCGACGCCGACGCCAAGGCGTTCGTGATGGAGTTCCTCCGCACCTCGCCGGCCGCCATCCTCGTCGTCAGCCACGACATCGAGCTCATGAACGAGTCCATCGACCGGGTGCTCGCCCTCGACGGTGGGCGCCTCGACGTTTACCGCGGCACGTACCGCCAGTTCCTGGCCAAGCGCGAGGAGCGCGAACGGGCCCTCGAACGCCAGCGGCTCAACGCCGACCGCGAGATCGCCCGCCTGGAGCGCACGGCCGACAAGTTCCGCCAGGGCAACGCCACCTCGGCCCGCCGCCGAGCTGCCCTCGAGTCGCGCATCGCCCGGATCGCCGACCAGCACGCCGCCCGCCTGGCACCCGTGCGGCGCCGGAGGGTCTCCGTGCGCTTCCCCGAACCGGCCCGCGCCGGCGACGTCGTCCTGCGCGTCGAGGGACTGGCCAAGGACTTCGGCGCCACTCCGGTGCTGTCCGGCGTCTCGTGCACCGTGGGGCGAGGGGAGGTGTTCCTCGTGGTCGGACCCAACGGCGCCGGCAAGACCACGCTGCTGCGCTGCCTGGCCGGCGTGCACCCGCCCGACGCGGGCCGCGTCGTCCTGGGGGCCAACGTGACCGTGGGCTACTACGCGCAGGAGCACGAGGACATCCCGGCGGTGGCAACCGTGCTGTCGGTGCTGCAGGACACGGCCGCGCCCGGCACGACCACGGCGCAGCTTCGCGCCGTCCTGGGTCACTTCGGGCTCGGCGGCGACGTGGCCGACCAGGAGGCGTCGACACTGTCGGGCGGTGAACGCACGAAGCTGTCCCTCGCTCGCCTCGTCGCCGGTCGGGCCAACCTCCTGCTGCTCGACGAGCCGACCAACAACCTCGACACCACGTCGAGGGAAGCGGTGCTCGCAGCCCTCCAGCACTTCGCGGGAACGGTGGTGCTCGTGAGCCACGACCTCGACTTCGTGACCCAGCTGGCGCCCGAGCACGCCATCGCGCTGCCGGCCGGCCAGCTGCTGCCCTTCGACGATCGGATGATCGAGCTCGTCACCCGCCGCGGGCCCACGTCCGTCACCGCGGGAACCGGCTCCTGAGGTCCGGGCCCGGGACGCGGCAGTAGCGTTCCCCGGCGGATGGGCATCGCGTCGGACACCGACCTGGTCCGCTGGAGCGAGGCGCTGGCCGGCATCGCCCGGACCGGCCTCGGCTTCACCGACAGCCTCTACGAGCGGGAGCGCTTCGAGGAGGTGCTGCGGGTAGCGGCCGACATCCGGGCGTCGACTCTCGGCACGCCGCCGGTCGATCCCGACGACGTCGCCGACGCCATCGAGGCCGTGGTCGCCGAGTGGCTCGACGGCGTCGGCCACGGGGTCGCCGGCTACGTCACGCCGAAGGTGGCCGTCGGCGCCGTGGTCGGAAACGACCGTGAAGAGATCCTTCTCGTGCAGCGGGCAAGCTCGGGCTCCTGGCTCTATCCCACGGGCTGGGCGGACGTCGGCTACTCGGCCTCGGAGGTGGCCGTGAAGGAGGTGGCCGAGGAGACCGGGATCGAGGTCGAGCCGCTCGCGGTGCTGGCCGTGCTCGACGGGCTGCGCCTCGGCTTCACCCGCGTCCCCCTCTACTCGATCGTCTTCCACTGCCGGGCTATCGGCGGCACGTTGCGGCGCCACCCGCTCGAGTGCCGGGACGTCGGCTGGTTCGCCCAGGACACCCTCCCCAGGCCCCTCGCCGGGCGCAACCGATGGAGCGCGGCCGCCTTCGCCGCCATCCGCGGCCAGCCCGGGCCGGTCTTGTTCGATCCGCCCCGCCGGCCCATGTGGCGCGACAGCGAGGCGCGCGACCTCTAGGAGACCGCTGATCTATGGATCGTCCGCTTCGCGGCCGAAGCCCTGACCTGCGGCGTTGTCCCGTCGTGTTGGCGTCAGGGCTGATAGACCAGCGCTCACCTAGCTGGCTGCTGGGTTGCGGAGCTGCTCGCGCAGGGCGCCCACGATGCTCGTCGCCCCGCCGGTGCGCTCCCACTCGTCGCCCACCGCCTCGTGGTCGACGAGACCCCAGTCGGCCGGGGGTCGGCCGACGGCGGCGGCCGCCGCCGTCGACAGAGCGGCGGGATCGAGCTCGTCGCCGTAGGCCGCGAAGCACTCGAGGCCCTCCCAGAGCTCCTCCGGCGAGACGGATCCGTTCCAACCGGCGACGCCGTCGGCCACGATCTCGAACAGCGCGTCGGTGGCGATGCCGTCGGGCCGCCGGAACGAGGGGACCGGGTGGAGCCGCCACTCGAGCGCCTCCCCGGAAGGCCCGTCGTCGCGGATCCAGACCTGGGAACCGTTGACGTAGGCGTCGAGCGGGGGGCCGAAGCGCTCATCGAGGCCGGCGATCAGCTCACCGGACACGGGCCAGAGGCATGCGGCCACGAGCACGGGGCGGGGTGCGGGCGGCGGGCCGCTCGGTGCCTGCGAACGTCGGCGGCCCACCGGGTGGACGCTACCGCCGACCGGCCGCGCCCCGGCCGACCGGCGCGAGGTCGCTGCACACTGCCACGATGGCGGCGGTGCACACCTCCTCGCGGCCGCCGGCGTCGGTCGTGACCATCGTCCTGCTGCTGGCGCTGGCTGCCTGCGGAGGCAGGGACGGCTCGCCGACGCCGCCGCCGACGTCATCCTCGACGGCAGCGCCTCCAACGTCGGCGCCGACCACGACGACCACGGTCGCCGTCGCACCGGCCACGGCCCCCGGCTGCCCCGCCATGCCGCCGCGCGCCACACCGTCACCGACCCGGCCGCGCTACACGCTACGGGCTTCGGTCGACCCCGTGGCCGGGAGGGTGACCGGTGACCTCGCCGTGGTGTTCACGCCGGACGTCGCCACCGACCGACTGGTGTTCCGCCTGTGGCCGAACGGCCCCCGCCCGGCGGCCCTGGGCGGACGCCTGGAGGCGGGCCCGGTCACCGTCGACGGCCAGGAGGAGCCCACGCTCTCGCCCGACCCCACGACCCTCGTCGTCGCGAGCGGGCGGCGCTTCGAGGCCGGCCGGGCGGTGCGGGTGACGATCCCCTGGCGGCTGAGGCTGCCGGGAGGAGCGGACGATCGCGTCTCGATCGACGGCGGCGCCATCCGCCTGGGCTCGTTCTTCCCGATCCTGGCGTGGGAGCCGAGCGTGGGCTGGGCCACCGAGCCGGCGACCGGCAACTTCGCCGAGGCGTCGACGGCGACGACCGCCGACTTCGACGTCACCCTCGAGGTCCCGTCCGGGTTCGAGGCCCTCGCCAGCGGCGTGCAGGACCGACCCGGCCACTGGACGGCCACGGCGATGCGCGATGTCGGCGTGTCGATCGGGCGCTTCACCAAGGCGACGGCCACCGCGCACGCACCGGAACCGGTGGTCGTCACCGTGGGGGTGCACGCCGGCCTGGCCGAGTCGGCGCCCGCCTACCTGCAGAAGGTGGTGGTGACCCTCGAGGAGCTCGCCGCCCGCTACGGGCCCTATCCGTGGCCCACGTTCACGCTGGCGCTCACGCCGGGCCTCGGGGGCGGCATCGAGTACCCGGGGCACGTCATGCAGGGCCCGGGCACGCTCGGCCGCACGACGAGCCACGAGGTCGGCCACCAGTGGTTCTACGCCCTCGTCGGCAACAACCAGGGCCGGGACCCCTGGCTCGACGAGGGCCTGGCCACCTGGACGGAGGCGCAGGCCGAGCGCAGCCTCACGGCCCTCGTCGCCACCGCCGTGCCCCTCACCGGGCGCGGCCGGGCCGGCGCGCCGATGGCCTTCTGGGAGACCAATCCCGGCACCTACTACCGGTCGGTGTACGTCCAGGGCGCCCAGGCGCTGGCGGCGCTCGGCGACCCTGCGCTCGTGGACTGCGCCCTGCGCCTCTACGTGGCCCTGGAGGCCTACGACATCGGGCGCCCCGCCGACCTGATCCGCGCCGCGGGAGCCGTCGTCCCGGACGCCGCCGCCCGCCTGGGCCGCTTCGGGATCGGGCCCTAAGAGACCGCTGATCTATGGGTCGTCCGCTTCGCGGCCGAAGCCCTGACCTGCGGCGTTGTCCCGTCGTATTGGCGTCAGGGCTGATAGATCAGCGCTCACCTGGCTACTCTCTGCGCTCGTCGCGCAGGAAGCGCTCCACCTCGGCGGCCAGCGACTCGGCGCTGGGAAGCTCCATGTCGGCCATATCGTCCTGGTCGGCCGAGGACTCCAGGCGCTGCACGTACGCCGCCACGTCCTCGTCGGAGGCGACGATCTCGCTGACCTGCCGCTCGTAGTCGAGGGCGCGGGTCTGCAGGTCGGCGGTCATCACCGACGTCGACAGCAGCCGGGCGGCCCGCTCGATGAGCGCGAGCGACGCCTTCGGTGAGGGGGTCGCGGCCACGTAGTGGGGCACCGCCGCCCACAGCGACGCCGAAGGGAGCTTGGCCCGACCGCAGGCGTCGTGCAGGACCCCGACTATGCCCGTCGGACCTTCGTAGGTCGAACGGGTGAGGTCGAGGCGCGCGACCAGCTCGTCGTCGGCGGCCGTGCCCGTGATCTTCACGGGCCGGGTGTGGGCCACGTCGGCCAGCAGGGCGCCGAGTGTCACGACCAGCTCGACGCCGAGAGCGCGGGCCACGTCGACGATCTGGTCGCTGAAGGTGCGCCAGCGCAGCTGGGGCTCCGTGCCCAGCAGGACGGCGACGTCGCCGGAACCGTTGGGCAGAGTGGCGGCGGAGAACTCGTTGACCGGCCAGACGATCTCGCGCGTGATGCCCTCGCTGAGCCGGACCTCGGGCCGGGTCGTCGAGAAGTCGTAGAACTCCTCGGGATCCAGGGCGGCGAACGGCCTCGCCCCCCACCGGTCCCGCAGGTAGCGGACCGCCCCCGAGGCGGCGTCGCCGGCGTCGTTCCAGCCCTCGAAGGCGGCAACCAGGACCGGCCGGTGCAGCTTGGGGCGGTCGTGCCAGCGGACGTGGTCCATCGCGGCCAACGGTAGTGGGAGCGTCGGACCGAAATGCCCGGATCGGCGGGGCGGAGCGGCGCCGTAGCCTCGGCCCGGTGACGGCCGCCACCCGCTTCTCCGAGCCCACTCGTGCGTGGTTCGAGTCGACGTTCGACGCGCCCACGGCCGCCCAGGAACGGGGCTGGCGGGCCATCGGCGAGGGCTCCCACACGCTCGTGCTCGCACCGACGGGCTCGGGCAAGACGCTCGCCGCCTTCCTCTGGGCCCTCGACCGCCTGGCGGCCGCACCGACACCGCCGGACGTCGAGCGGCTGCGCGTGCTCTACGTCTCCCCCCTCAAGGCGCTGGCCTACGACGTCGAGCGCAACCTGCGGGCACCGTTGCGCGGCATCGCCCTGGAGTGCGCCCGGCGGGGCCTGGCGCCGCCCTCCGTCACCGTCGGGGCCCGCACGGGCGACACACCGGCCAGCGAACGCCGGGGGCTGGCCCGGCGGCCGCCCGACATCCTCGTGACGACCCCCGAGTCGCTGTACCTCCTGCTCACGTCGTCGTCACGCGAGGCGCTCCGCTCGGTCGAGACGGTAATCGTCGACGAGGTCCACGCCGTCGCCGCCACCAAGCGCGGCGCCCACCTGGCCCTGTCGCTCGAGAGGCTGGAACGGCTGACCGGCCGTTCGCCGCAACGCATCGGGCTGTCCGCCACGCAGCGGCCGCTGGAGGAGGTCGCCCGGTTCCTCGGCGGTCGGTGTCGGGAGGCGGACGGATCCCGGGTCGCCCGCCCGGTCACCATCGTCGACGCCGGGGTGGCCAAGGAGCTCGACCTCGAGGTCGTGGTGCCGGTCGAGGACATGGCCGAGCTCGGTCGACCCGTGAACGGCCCCGACGGCGAGCCGCTGCTCTCGGGGCCGGCGGCCGGGGACCCCGAGGCCCACCACTCCATCTGGCCGTCGATCCACCCCCTGCTGCTCGACCTCATCGAACGGCACCGCTCGACGCTGGTCTTCGTCAACTCCCGCCGGCTGGCGGAACGGCTGGCCAACCGTCTCAACGACCTCGCCGTCGAGCGGGACGAGGAGGCCACCGAGCAGGGTGAGGATGGGGGCGCCCGCCACCGCGAGCTCGTCAGGGCGCACCACGGGTCGGTCGCGCGCGAGCAGCGCCTCGAGATCGAGGACGCGCTCAAGGCCGGCGTCCTCCCCGCGCTGGTGGCGACGAGCAGCCTGGAGCTGGGCATCGACATGGGCGCCATCGACCTGGTGGTGCAGGTGGCCTCGCCTCCGTCGGTCGCCAGCGGGCTGCAGCGGATCGGCCGGGCCGGGCACTCCGTCGGCGAGCCGTCGCGGGGTCGGATCGTGCCGAAGTTCCGCGGTGACCTGGTCGAGGCCGCCGTCGTCGCCCGGGGCATGCGCGAGGCACAGGTCGAGTCGACAGTCGTGCCGCGCAACCCGCTCGACGTCCTGGCCCAGCAGGTCGTCGCCATGTGCGTGGCCGAACCTCTCACCGTCGACGAGGTCGCCGAGGTGGTCGGCGGCGCCTACCCGTTCGCCGACTGCTCCCGCGCCCTGCTGGAGGGTGTCCTCGACATGCTGGCCGGCCGGTACCCCGCCGACGAGTTCGCCGAGCTGCGTCCCCGCCTCAACTGGGACCGTACGGAGGGGACGCTCACGGCCCGGCCCGGCGCCCGCATGGTCGCGGTGGTCAGCGGCGGCACCATCCCCGACCGCGGCCTGTTCGGTGTGTTCACGCCCCCGCCCGACGGCCACCGCGTGGGCGAGCTCGACGAGGAGATGGTCTACGAGAGCCGAGTGGGCGAGACGTTCGTGCTCGGCGCGTCTACCTGGCGCATCGCCGAGATCACCCGCGACCGGGTGATCGTGCTGCCCGCCCCCGGCGAGCCCGGCAAGATGCCGTTCTGGCACGGGGACCACGCCGGGCGACCGGTGGAGCTGGGCCGGTCTATCGGGGCCTTCCTCCGGGAGGTCGGGGGGTGGTCGGACGAGAAGCTGGCCGAGGAGTGCTGCCTCGACCCGCTCGCCCTCCGCAACCTGCGGGCCTACCTCGCCGAGGAGGAGGCGACCACCGGTGCCCTCCCGACCGACCGCCAGATCGTCGTCGAGCGCTTCCGCGACGAGCTGGGCGACTGGCGGCTGTGCGTCCTCTCGCCCTTCGGCGGCCGGGTCCACGCTCCCTGGGCCCTCGCCGTGGAGGCCAACGTGCGCGAGCGCCTCGGCCTGGAGGTGCAGACGATGTGGAGCGACGACGGGCTCGTCGTGCGGCTCCCTGAGGCCGACGACGCCCCGCCGCTCGAGTCGGTGCTGCTGGATCCCGACGACGTCGAGGACCTGGTCGTCGGCGAGCTGGCCTCGTCGGGCCTCTTCGCCTCGCACTTCCGGGAGAACGCGGCGCGTGCCCTGTTGCTGCCGCGACGGCGTCCTGGACTGCGCACGCCGCTGTGGCAGCAGCGCCAGCGGGCCGCCGACCTGCTGGCCGTGGCGCGTCGCCACGGTGAGTTCCCCATCCTCCTGGAGACCTACCGCGAGTGCCTGCGCGACGTGTTCGACCTCCCCGCCCTCAAGGAGCTGCTCGCCGGGATCCGTGCCCGCCACGTCGCCGTCGTCTCGGTGGAGACCGCGGCACCCTCGCCGTTCGCCTCGTCACTGGCGTTCGCCTATGTGGCCAACTTCCTCTACGAGGGCGACGCGCCACTCGCCGAGCGCCGGGCCCAGGCCCTCACCCTCGACCGTGAGCTGCTGGCCGAGCTGTTGGGCGCGGAGGAGCTGCGGGAGCTGATCCAGCCCGAGGCGCTGGCCGCCCTCGAGGCCGACCTGCAGGCGCTCGACGAGCGCCGCTGGGCACGCAGCGCCGACGAGGCGTGGGACCTCCTGCGCCGGCTGGGCGACCTCACCCGGGACGAGCTGGCCGCCCGCTCGGCCCGCGACTTTGCCGCCGCGCTGCTCGCCGACCGCCGCGCCGTCGAGATGCGCGTCGCCGGCGAGCTGCGGCTCGTCGCCGCCCAGGACGCGGGCCGCTACCGCGACGCCCTCGGCGCCCAGCCCCCGCCCGGGCTCCCGGAGGCCTTCCTGGCGCCGTCGGACGACCCCGCCGGCGGGTTGCTGGGACGCTGGACCCGGACCCACGGCCCGTTCACCGCAGCCGAGCCGGCGGCCCGCTTCGGCCTGCCGGCCGCGCTGGTGGAGACGCTGCTGGCGGGCCGGGCCGCCGCGGGCCTGCTGCTGTCCGGCGAGTTCCGGCCGGGTGGCACGACCCGCGAGTGGTGCGATCCCGAGGTGCTGCGCTCCCTCCGCCAGCGGTCCCTCGCCGTGCTCCGCCGGGAGATCGAGCCGGTCGACGCCCCGGTGCTGGCCCGCTTCCTCCCGGAGTGGCAGGGGGTCGGCTCACCCCGTCGCGGGATCGAACGGCTCCACGAGGCCGTGCGGCAGCTGCAGGGCGTGGCCATCCCGGCCTCGGTGCTCGAGCGCGACGTGCTGGCCAGCCGGGTGGCGGACTACGCCCCCCGCCTGCTCGACGAGCTCGTGGCCGCGGGCGAGGTGGTGTGGCTCGGCGCCGGCGCCCTGGGGCGCGACGACGGACGGGTCGCGCTGTACCTGCGCGGGGCGGCCGCCGATCTGCGCCCGGTCCCCGCCGACGACGCCCGGCCGCGCGACGAGGAGCACGAGCGGATCCGCGAGCTGCTGGCCCGCCGGGGAGCCTGCTTCTTCCGGGACCTGGCCGGGCGCGACGACCGGGTCACGCTCGACGCCCTCTGGGACCTCGTCTGGTCGGGCGAGGTCACCAACGACTCCCTCGCCGCCTTGCGCTCCTTCACCGGAGCGCACCAGGGCGGGGGTCGACGACCGGCATCGGGGCGCACGGGCGCACGCCGACCGCGGCTCGGAGCGCTCACTGTTCTGGGCCCGCCGTCGTCCCAGGGGCGCTGGTCGCTCGTCGACGTAGATCTGGGCGCCACCGACGCCAACGCGGCGAGGCGCCCCTCGGTCGCGGCGGCGACGCTGCTCGACCGCCACGGCGTGCTCACTCGGGAGGCGGTGCGGGGCGAGGGCCTGCCCGGGGGCTTCGCCGCCCTCTACCCGGTGCTGCGGGCCCTCGAGGAGTCCGGCCGGGCCCGCCGCGGCTACTTCGTCGCCGGGCTCGGTGGCGCCCAGTTCGCGCTCGCAGGTGCCGTGGACCGGCTGCGGGAGCGGCCGGCGGATCCGCCGAGGGCCCTCGTGCTCGCCGCGACCGATCCGGCCAACGCCTACGGGGTCGCGCTCCCCTGGCCCCGCCGATCGGTCGACGAGGAACCGTCTTCCCGCCGCGAGGCGGCGCCCCGCCGGGTCCCCGGTGCCTACGTCGTGCTCGTCGACGGCGAGGCATGCCTCTACGTCGAGCGCGGAGGCCGCGGCCTGCGGGCCCTGCGGAAGCCCGACGGCACGTGGGAGGAGCCGGCGGTGGCCGCCCTCGGCGACCTGGTGACGTCGGGGCGCGCCCGCCGGCTGGCCTTCGAGCGCCACGACGACAGCCTCGGCCCCGTGCTGGCGGCGGCCGGCTTCGTCCCGTCGCCCCGCGGCCTGGTTCGTTATGGGTGAGGAGCCGCCGGGGAACAACCGGCGCGTTCTGGCACCTTCGATCGGTGGTCAGAGCCCTCCTTGGCGCGCAAGTAGTTCCCCCGCGGTCCCTGAGCGGGCAACGCGTGCCTGAGGGCGACACGCTGGCCCGCACGGCGGCCACGCTCCGACGCTGGCTGGCCGGCCGGGAGGTGACGGCCGCCGAGACCCGGGTGGACGGGCTGGCGGCCGGCCGCCTGGTCGGCCGCTACGTGGCCGAGGTGGAGGCGCTCGGCAAGCACCTGCTCGTGCGCTTCGACTCGGGCCATGCCCTGCACACCCACCTGCGCATGACCGGTTCGTGGCACGTGTACCCCGAGGGCCGGCCGTGGCGGCGCCCGCCGAGCCAGGCCCGGCTGGTCCTGCGCTGCGGCGAGCGGGTGGCGGTGTGCTGCAACGCCCCGGTGGTGGAGCTGCTCACGCCCGAGGCGGTGGCCGTGCATCCCGCCCTCGTCCGGCTCGGGCCCGACGTGCTGGGCCGCCCGCTCGACACGGCCGGGATCCGTCGGCGGGCACGCCGGCGGCCGGCGAGCCTGGCGCTGGGCGAGCTCCTGCTCGACCAGCACGTGGTGGCCGGCATCGGCAACATCTGGCGCTGCGAGGCGCTGCACGTGGCCGGTCTCCACCCGTGGACCCCCCAGGGGGAGGCCAACGACGTCGAGCTCGAAGCGCTCATGATGCATGCCGCCCGGCTGATGCACGCCAGCACGGTGGGCCGTGGGCGGCCAGCGCCACGCCGGGTCTACGACCGGGCCGGCCGCCCCTGCCGGCGCTGCGGCGCCCTCGTCGTGGCCCGGCGCCAGGGACCCGACGCCCGGACGAGCTACTGGTGCCCGAAGTGCCAGCCGGCGGCGGGCGCCGGGAGGTGAGCGACCTCACCCCCGAGTCGTCCCCGGAGGTCCCCGAACCCCCACGGCGGCTCCTCGCCGACCTGTCGCCGCTACGCGAGTCACGCGACTACCGCCTGCTGTTCGCCGGCGGCGCGGTGGCGTTCCTGGGCCGCCAGCTGACCGTGGTGGCCGTGCCCTACCAGGTCTACATGATGACCGGCTCGTCGCTGGCCGTCGGCCTGACGGGCCTCGTGGCCCTCGTCCCGTTGGTCGTGCTGTCGCTGGTGGGCGGGGCGGTGGCCGATGCCGTCGACCGCCGCAAGCTGCTCCTCGCCACCCAGGTGGCCCAGGCGGCGACGAGCGTGGCGCTTGCCCTGAACGCGTCGGCCGACCGGCCCCAGCTCTGGGTCATCTACGTCACCAGCGCGCTGGCAGCCGGAGTCTCGGGCATCGAGCTGCCGACCCGCAACGCCATGATCCCGAACCTGGTCCGCCGCGAGCTGCTCCCGGCGGCGGCCGCGCTGGGCCAGATCCTCTTCCAGGTCGGCTTCGTCGCCGGTCCGGCCCTCGCCGGCGTCATCATCGGGCAGGTCGACCTGGCCGCCGCCTACTGGATCGACGTAACGACGTTCCTCGTCGCCGTCGGCACCATCGCCGCCATCCGGCCCCACCCGCCGGCGGGTGGGGGCACGCGGGCCAGCGTGGCGTCGATCCGCGAGGGCCTGGCGTTCCTCAAGGGCCGGCGGTTGCTGGTGAGCACCTTCCTCATCGACATCGACGCCATGGTCTTCGGCATGCCCCGGGCCCTGTTCCCCGCCCTGGGCACCGGGCTCTACGCCGGTGGCGCGGCCACGGTCGGGCTGCTCTACGCCGCGCCCGGAGCCGGGGCTCTGGCCGCGGCCCTGTTCACCGGATGGGTCACCCGCGTCCGCCGGCAGGGCCGAGCCGTGATCGTTTCGGTGCTCGTGTGGGGCGGTGCCATCGCCGCCTTCGGGCTCGCACGCTGGCTCCCCCTGGGCCTCCTGCTGCTCGCCATCGCCGGCGGGGCCGACGTCCTGTCGGCCGTGTTCCGCAACACCATCCTCCAGGTGACGGTGCCCGATGCCCTCCGAGGTCGCCTCTCGGCCGTCCACATCGCCGTGGTCACGGGCGGCCCGCGCCTGGGCGACGCCGAGGCGGGTGCGGTGGCTGCCCTCACGTCGGTGCCCTTCTCCGTGGTGTCCGGCGGGCTGGCCTGCGTGGCCGGCGTGCTGCTGCTCGTTCGGTGCTATCCCGAACTGGCCCGGTACGATGCCGCCGACAGTTGACCCGGACCGGCCTGGCGAGCCCGGTCCGGCGCCGAGACGAGGGGGTACCCATGGCTGAAGGCGGCACGGATGGCTGAGGGTGCCAAGGTCCGGCGCGTCCGCGACCTCATGACGCGCGACGTGCTCACGGCGTCGGCTAGCGACCTCCTGGCCGCAACCTGCTCCCGCATGCTCGAGCGGAGCGTGGGTTCGGCGGTCGTGGTCGACGACGGACGGGCGGTGGGGATCCTCACCGAGCGCGACCTCGTACGGGCGGCGGCCACCGGCAACCTCGAGGCCGCCACCGTCGCCGAGTGGATGACGCCCAAGCCCGACACGGTCGGTCCCGACGAGGAGATCTATCCCGCCTTCACGAGCCTCAGCCAGCACGGCTACCGCCACTTCCCGGTCGTCGAAGGCGACCAGTTGGTCGGGATCATCTCCATGCGGGACATGCTGGAGCTGGCGCAGGTCCTGCGGGTCGAGCACCCCGGCCAGATCGAGGCCCGGCGCGGCCTCGAGGGCGTGGTCGTGGCCGAGACCGAGGTGGGCGACGTCCGCGGCCAGGAGGGCTTCTACCACTACCGCCAGTACAACGCCGTCGAGCTGGCGGCCAAGCGCAGCCTCGAGGACGTCTGGCACCTGCTCTACGAGGGCCACCTGCCGGACGCCGCGGAGGCGGCCGCGTTCCGCGACGAGATCGCCTCGCTGAGGTCGATCCCGCCGGCGGTCAAGAAGCTCCTGCCCGCCATCGCCATCGCCGGCGAGCACTTCGTGCCCCTCGACGCGCTGCGCACCGCCTACTCGCTGCTCGCCTACACGCTCGACTTCAAGTCGTGGATGGACATCGACGCCGCCACCCGGCGCGCCGACGCCATGCGCACCAGCGCGGTGATGCCGGCGCTGATCATGGCCCTCCACCGCCTCAGCCGCGGCCAAGAGCCGGTCGACCCGCGACCGGACCTTTCCTACGCGGCCAACTACCTGTACATGCTCACGGGCGAGGTCCCCGATCCCGACCGGGCCCGCGCCATCGAGCAGTACCTCATCCTCACCACCGACCACGGGTTCAACTCGTCGACGTTCACGGCCCGCGTGATCACGTCGACGGGTGCCGACCTCGGCTCGGCGGTGGTGGGCGCCATCGGCGCCCTCTCCGGGCCCCTGCACGGGGGCGCCCCGAGCCGGGCCCTCGACATGCTCGACGCCATCCAGACCCCCGACCGGGCCGAGACCTGGATCCGCGACGCCGTGCTGCGGGGCGACAGGATCATGGGCTTCGGTCACCGCATCTACAAGACCGACGACCCCCGCTCCGTGATGCTGCGGTCGGTGGCCGAGCGCCTCGGCGGCAGCATGGTGGCGTTCGCCAAGCAGGTGGAGACGACGGTCGTCGAGGTGCTGGCCGAGCTCAAGCCCGGCCGATCGCTCTACGCCAACGTCGAGTTCTACGCCGGCGTGGTCATGGACGAGTGCGGGATCCCGCGCGAGCTCTTCACGCCGACGTTCACGTCCAGCCGGGTGATCGGGTGGACGGCCCACGTGCTGGAGCAGGCGGCCGACAACCGCCTCATCCGGCCGAGCGCCCACTACGCCGGGCCCCCGCCGCCCCGGCCCGTGCCCGAGCTGACCTGACCACCGTGGGCGCGGCGGGCGCACCGGTCGTCGTCAGCGAGGCCACGTCGGTCACGCCCGAGCTGATCGAGGGGTTCGACCGCCTCCTCCCCCAGCTCTCGCGCTCGGCTCCGCCGCTCGACGCCGCCCGGCTGGCGGCCATCGTCGACTCGCCGGCGACCGTGCTGTTCGTCGCCACGCCGCACGACGAGCCGGGTGCTGGCATCGTCGGCTCGCTCACCCTGGCCCTCTTCCCGATCCCGACCGGGGTCCGCGCCTGGATCGAGGACGTCGTCGTGGACGAGTCGTGGGGGCGTCGCGGCATCGCCACCGCCCTCGTCCGAGCTGCCCTCGAGCGAGCCGGCGCGGCCGGCGCCCGCACGGTCGATCTCACGTCCCGCCCCTCGCGGGAAGCGGCCAACCGCCTCTACGACCAGATCGGCTTCCAGCGCCGCGAGACCAACGTCTACCGGGTGGAGCTGGATTAGGGGTGGCTTAGGGGCCGCCACGGGACCACTTGCGCCAAGAAGGGGTTCTGAGCACCGATCGAAGGTGCAAGGACGCGCCAGTTGCTCCGTGGCGGGTCTTTAGCGCCGTAGGCGCCAGATTGGCGTTACCATGGCCGGCGTGCCGAGCATCCAGGTCAAGGACGTGCCCGACGAGGTCCATGCGACGCTTCGCAGGCGCGCAGCTGGCGCGGGCATGTCGCTGCAGGAGTACCTCCTCGCCCATCTGGTCGCCGAGGCGACGTCGCCGACGGTCGATGAGGTGCTCGAACGTGCCGGTCAGCGCGCTGGCGGTCGCGTGGCGACCCGTGACGCCGTGAAGGCCGTTCGGGCCGATCGCGACGCACGTTGATCGTCGTCGACGCCAGCGTGCTCGTGACCGCCCTCGCCGACGACGGCCCCGATGGCGAGCGCCACCGCAGCCGCCTGGCGGGTGAACGGCTTGCGGCACCTCACCTGATCGATGTCGAGGTCGTCTCGGCCTGGCGGCGGCTCGCGGCTGCTGGTCGGCTGGAAGAGCGTCGCGCTGCACTCGCTCGCGCCGATCTGCGCGAGCTCCCGCTCCGGCGGGTGCAGCACGGCCCCCTGCTCGATCGGTGCTGGGAGCTCCGCTCGAGTCTGACCGCCTACGACGCGTCGTACGTCGCTCTGGCCGAGCTCATGGATGCGATATTGCTCACCGCCGACGGCAAGCTCGCGTCGACGCCCGGCACCAGATGCACGTTCGAGGTCCTGCAGTGACCACGACCGCAACGCCTTCGGCGACTTCTCGCGAAACGAACGACCCTCCATCCCTTGCCGCCCCGGCGTGGGGACCAAGCCTGCCTACCGGCCGAACGCGACGGTCCGATGCGTCGTTCCGATCCGTGCTTGCGCGCTGATCCCGAACAGCCGGCCAACCAGCAACGGGCAGGACAGACGTGCGACACCTGCGAGGTCAGCCTTCGGCGATGATCTCTCGGCACAGGGCCAGGCACTCGGCGCAGATGCGTTGGCCGGCGTGCTCGGCCATGGCGTCCACCTCGGCCCGGGCCTTGCCACAGAACGAGCACGCCGCGGCATGGCCCCGGCGGCGATCGTGACGGGGCACCATGGCGAAGGGGGCCTCGGCCGCGCCGGCCCGGATGATGCAGGCGTGGCAGATCCTGACGCCCGGCCCGGCGACGAACCTGGCACTGGCGCCCTGGGACTCGGCGCAGAACGTGCAGGGCCAGGATCGTGCGTCGATGAGCTGGTGCACGCGCTGGTGGCTGATCTTGAAGGCTCGGGCGATCTCCCGGGTGGAGGCGCCGCCCTCATGGAGCCGGCCGAGGGACTGGCGGAAGCGCACCTTGGCCAGCTCGGCGGCGGCCTCGGCATGGGTGAGCTCGGCCTCGGCCTCGCGGGCCTCGGCCAGCAGCAGTTCCTGGAGTGGGGCCATCGCTGTCTAGTGTAGCTAGACAGCTCGACGACGGCAACCGGGTGGCGTGACCGGCGTGGTGCGCTTCGTGTCATCGACGCGTCTCGTCTGGCACGCGGATCATCACCGGTGGGCGGTCCGTCAGAGCTCGCAGTCGATGATCTCCATACGATCAGCCTCGCCTCCCACGTGCGGCAGGGAGGTCTCGACGACAGCCTGGCCTCGTCGAGCGGGCAGCCGTCGGCTGCCCGATGCTGGCGAGCTCGGCCCTCGCTCTACGAGCGAGTGCCCGCCACTGCGTTCAATGCGCTCCGGGCCACAGGCCGTGTCTGGCTGGCGCACTCAGCGCCAACCGCCGAGACAAGTTCATGTGAGCCACCGATGTAGCACCACTCGAGGTCAGTGTCGCCGCTGACGAACCAGTTGCGGTCCTCGGGCCACCAGAGGTCGGGGGGCTGCGGGGACCTCCCGTCGGGGCGCTCGATCTCGGACGCGGCGGTGACTGCCCCGCCGACCAAGTAGTAGCGACGATTCGGCAGGTCGAACGACGGGAGCCGGTTCAGGCCGGACCGGGTGGCCTGGTTCCGTCGAAGATCGTCCTCCCGAAGGCGTTGACGTTCACGCTCGAGGACACGACGGTTCTCGCCGTAACCCTCCCGGAGCGCTAACCAGCAATCATCCGGCGTGGAGGTGTGCGCGGCGAGAATCGGGACGAGCCGCCCGAAGAGCCCGCAGACGCCCGACCACCCGAGCGGTTCTGCGCCGCGGTAGTCGAGGAGCAGGTAGCGCTCGTACCCGTGCGGGACAAGGCCGCCGACGGTCCCGAAGTCGCCCAGCTCCGGCGCTATCCACTGCGCCGCGGAGGTGTCAGGTGGAGCGTGCACGGCAGGACCGAACGGCACGCCTCAAGGATCGCATGCCGCTCGGGCGAATCGAAGGCCTCCGCCGCCAGACGAGGCCAGCCGCCCACCCGGCCTGGTTCCCGTTTGGTGCTGTTCGGCCTGTTCGGGCTGGCGGCGGCACCCTGCTGCGAGGTTGGCGGGCGGATGGCCTAGCCACGGATCGCTTCTCTCCGGCCCGAAGCCGCCGCGTCCGGCCCGGGTCTGAGCCGGGTCTGAGCGCGGGTGTTAGTAGGGATCCACGCCCACGGGCACAACTACCTGATCTCGGCGAACCCGATAGGCGGAAACGTGATCGCGGGTGTGGCCTCGTGGCCGAACCACAGGCGCACCAGGGAATCCCCAACGCGGGCTCCTGGCATGCCCAATACGCCGTCAGGCGTTACCGGCCAAGGGGCAGCCGACTCCTCCATCACGCAGTCCTGGACCATGCTCAGCACGGAGCGGACGATCGTTTCCGTCCTCTCCTCCAACGCTCGACCGTCGTCGTCGTAGAGGATCTGGGACACCGAAGACCAACAGGCAGATCCTGACGCCCCCCGAACCACCACTTGGTCGCCCACCGCGCCAACCGTGCACGGCAGGGGTACCGCGAGGCCGAGGCGACCGGCGAGAGCCGCTGCCAGACGGCGGGATGACGCAGACGTCAGGGACGCTTCCATAGCTCCTCCCC